>JADEYI010000040.1_pt1 | contig 250361 bp, 245 predicted proteins | sample 8542331 | NCBI WGS metagenome assembly JADEYI01 (sample SAMN16510988, study PRJNA670497) | mine drainage metagenome | isolation source: biofilm near Copperflume 1 | place: Germany: Marsberg coppermine Kilianstollen | collected 2018-02
GCGCGTCCCCGGCCCCTCCCGGCTCGGCGCGTCCCCGGCCCCTCCCGGCTCGGCGAGACACGGATCCGGACAGATGACCCTCAGGAGGGCGCTCGTCCGAGCATGGATCGCGCCCGATCGCGAAACATCGTCTGCTCGTGCGTGGCCGCTGGAACCCGGCGATCGTTCGAGTGCCAGATGTGCGCCTGAAGCGACATCTGACACGATGCCCCGGACCAACGCCCGCCTGACGAGCAGATGGCGGAATCGGAAGGGCGGCGAGGGCCGTGCGAGGGCGGACACCCGGCCCGGCGCATCGGCGCGAGGCTCCGGCCGTCGGTTCGACCGAACATCGGCCGTCAGCGACACGTAGCATCTGACCACGCGCCCGGCCACGGGCCCGGCTCCGGCTCGCGCCTCATGCTCGCGGGCCACGCATCCGACCCCGACCCCGACCCCCCATCCCGACACCTGACGGGTCACAGACATTGCGAGGGACAGCCCGATGAGCGATCACAGCCACGACGCCAGGCATCCGCGACTCGCGGAGCTCGAGGCGATGGTCCGCGATGGACGGATTGACACCCTCATCGTCGCGATCACGGACATGCAGGGCCGGCTCATGGGCAAACGCGTCCAGGCGCAGGCGTTCCTCGACGGCGTCATCGACCACGGCGCCCACTTCTGCACCTACCTGCTCGGCACGGACATGGAAATGAACACACCGGACGGGTTCGCCCTCATGAACTGGGAGACCGGCTACGGCGACTGGGTCGCGAGCCCGGTCTGGGACACGCTCCGGATCCTGCCCTGGCTCGAGAAGACGGCTCTCGTGCTCGGTGACGCGACGGACGAGGAGACCCAGGCCGAGATCCCGATCGCACCGCGGACCATCCTCAAGCGGCAGGTCGACCTCGCCGCGAAGGCGGGCTTCGCGGTCAAGGCCGGCTCGGAATTCGAGTACTACGTCCTCAAGGAATCGTGGGAGGAATCCAACCGCCGCGGCTGGGGCATCCCGGAGCGATTCGGCTACTACAACGAGGACTACCACCTGCTCCAGGCGACGAAGGCGGAACCACTGCACCGGCTCCTCCGCAACCAGATGACGGAGGCACGGATCCCGATCGAGTTCAGCAAGGGTGAGGCCGCGCCGGGCCAGCACGAGGTGAACATCCGCTACGACCACGTCCTCGAGTCGGCGGACCGGAGTGTCATCTTCAAGCACGGGGCGAAGGAGATCGCCTACCTCAACGGCTGGGGCATCACGTTCATGGCGAAGCCGGACGCGTCGTGGACTGGCTCGTCCGGTCATCTCCACATGAGCCTCTGGGACGAACCGGGCGCGCACTCCCTCACCCACGATCCCGCGGCCGGCCTGCCATACGGCATGTCGAAGGTGTTCAGCCACTTCGTCGCCGGGATGATGCGGCTGTCCCGCGAGCTGGCGATCTTCATCGCCCCGAACATCAACTCATACAAGCGCTACGCATCGCTCTCGTGGGCGCCCGTCAACGTCGTCTGGGGTCGCGACAACCGGACGACCGGGTTCCGGGTGGTCGGCCACGGCGACGCGCTCCATGTCGAGGACCGCTTCCCCGGGGGCGACATGAACGCCTATCTGACGTACGCGGCGATGGTCGGTGCCGGGCTCTACGGCATCGAGCACGAGCTGCCGCTCGAACCCGAGTTCAAGGGCAACGGGTACCTCGCGACCGGCCACCCGCGGATGCCGCGGGCCCTCTACGAGGCGATCCCGGAGCTCGAGCGGAGCGCGGCGGCGGTCGAAATCTTCGGACAGGACATCGTCGACCACTACCTCAACGCCGCGCGGCACGAGCAGATGGTCTACGACTCGGTCGTCCACGACTGGGACCGCCAGCGGTACCTCGAGCGGAGCTGACCGGAACCCGGCTGGAGGATGATGGAAGCGACACCGGGGCAGCAGCCACATCGAAACATCGGGGCACGAAGATTCCGTCCGTGGATGGAGCGCACGTCGGGCAGCGGAGGCGTCGGGTGGCGACGGCGACGAGCCGTCGAGCACTCGTCCTCGTCCTCGCCATCGTCAGCGCCGGTTGCACTGGTGTCTCGAGTCCCGGCGGGGTCGGGTCCGGCGCGCCGTCGAACCGGCTGACCTCCACCGGCGCTCAGCCGACCGCACCGCCCACGGTCTGGCCGACCGCGACGCAGAGTCAGACCACGGCGACTCCGGCTGGGACCTACGGGCCAGAGGCGACGACACCTTCGGGGCAGGCCTCCGCGACTCCCGTGACCACCGCTGCGCCGGCCCCGCCGTCGTCTCCGCCGTCGTCACCTCCGTCGGCTCCGCCATCGGTCGTCCCGCTGCCCACCCCCGCCGGCACGGATGTCGTATTCCGGGTGCCGATCCTCATGTACCACCGGATCATCGATCCAGCCCTTGCTCCCGGGTCCCTCGCCGGGCTGTGTGTGCCGCCGCCGGTCTTCCAGGCCCAGATGGACGCCCTCGTCCGCGCCGGCTGGCGTTCGATCACGATGGCGACCCTGGCCGCCGATCTCATGGCGGGGACACCACCGCCCGCCCGCACGTTCGTCATCACCATCGACGACGGGCACCGCGACGGCCTCACGAACGCGTTGCCGATCCTCGTCCGCAACGGGCTCGTCGCGACGTACTACGTCGTCACGGGTCGATTGGGACGAGCGGCCAACCTCCATCCGGGGGACCTGGCCACGCTCGCGGCGGCGGGCATGGAGATCGGCGACCACACCGTGGACCACGTGAACCTGGCGCGCCTGTCAGGACCGGCGCTCGCGCTGCAGATCGGGGCCGCCGCTGACCGCATCGCCGCCCTCGTCGGGAGTCGCCCGATCACCTTTGCCTACCCGTTCGGAGATCGAAATCCCGCGGTCATCGCGGCCGTCCGCGCGGCCGGCCTGCTTGTCGCAGTCACGAATGAGGCGAGCGGTCCGGTCTCGGCCACCAACCGCTTCCTGCTGCCCCGCCTGGAGGTGCGGCCGACGACCACCCCGAGCTTCCTGTTGGCGGAGATGCTCTGGATCGCCGGCTAGTCCGGGTCAACCGGCACCGGGTCAGCCGGCTCGGCCATCCTTGCGTCGAGGCAGATACGTGGCGAGTCCCTCCTCGAGCGGGGTGAGCCGCCGTGGCATCGCCGCCAGCAACGGACCGACGTCGACGGTCGCCGGCTGATTGATGAAGTCGACGGCCGCCGGCGTCAGCGGAGGATTCGGGAGGAACGAGAGCGGCCACGCGGCGAGCTTGACGAGGGGCGTGGGGCCGTGGAGCAGCGGTCGGCGGCGACCCGCCGCGCGCAAGGCAGCGCGCACGATCTCGTTCATCTCGAATGTCTCCGGACCGCCGACCTCGAACGTCCGATCCGCCGCGGCCGGGTCCGAGAGCGCGTCAACCACGAGTCGGCCGATGTCGTCGATGAAGACCGGAGCGAGCAGCTGTCGGCCGTCGTTCGTCAGTGGCACGAAGGGCAACCAGCGGGCGAAGCCGAGGAAGCGGTTGAGCGCTGCATCGCCGGGACCGTAGACCCACGTCGGACGGACGATCGTGAACGTGATCCCGGACTCGCGGACCGCGGTCTCGGCGCGCCACTTCGCCCGGAACCAGTGGTATCGGGCGTCCGGCGCAGCCCCGGCACCCGAGACATAGACGAGCCGGCTCACCCCGGCCGCCTTTGCCGCGGCGACGAGGTGCTCCGTCCCGGCGGCGTCGACCGCCTCAAAGGTCCGGCCGCGGCTCGGCTTCTCCATCGGCATGTCGTCGAATGCGAGCGCGATGACGAGCGCGTCGGCACCCGCGAGCGCCGCGGTGAGGGCGGGGCCGGCATCCGCGGTCGACGCGGCGACGTCCGCCCGGCGGAGTTCGATTCCCGCGGGGACGCGGGTCGCGGCGCGCTCTGGGTGGCGGGACAGGGCGACGACCGCCTCACGGCGCCGGGCCAGCTCTCGGACGACGGCGCTCCCGACGAACCCGGTCCCCCCGGCGACGACGACACTCATGGCATCCTTCCCTGCTACCCCTCGCGACGGACGAGAACAGGCGACCTGAAGATAGCACGTTTTCCGGATTCGCCCCCGCGCCGCACGGATGGGCGGTACCCTTGCGGAACAGGGATCCGCGGCGGAGTCCCGCCATCAGAGGAGGATCGATGAGGCTCGCGGGCAAGGTCTGCATCATCACCGGGGCAGGTGGCGGCATGGGCCGCGTCGCGGCGCTGATGTTCGCGGCCGAAGGGGCGAAGATCGTCGTCGCCGAGTTCAACACCGCCGCCGGCGCCGAGACCGCCCGACTCGTCGGTGCGGCCGGTGGCGATGCGACCTTCGTCAAGGTGGACGTCTCGAACGAGACCGATGCGAAGGCGATGATCGATCACGCGGTCGCGACGTACGGTCGGGTCGATGTCCTCTACAACAACGCGGGGATCATGCCCGAGGCGGACCACTCGGTCGTCGACACGGATGTCGCGACGTGGGACCAGGTCATGGCGATCAACGTCCGCGGCGTGTTCCTCGGCTGCAAGTTCGCCATCCCCCGGATGGTCGAGCAGGGCTCCGGCTCGATCATCAACATCGCGAGCTTCGTCGCCCTCCTCGGCTGCTCGGTCCCACAGGACGCCTACACCGCCTCGAAGGGCGCCCTCCTCTCCCTCACCCGGAGCCTCGCCGTCCAGTTCGGGCCGAAGGGCGTCCGTTCGAACGCGATCTGCCCCGGGCCGGTGGAGACGCCGCTCCTCATGGACTGGCTCGTGAAGGACGCGGAGGCGAAACGGATCCGCCTCGCCCGCAACCCGTCCGGCCGCTTCGGCAAGCCCGAGGAGATCGTCCACATGGCCGTCTACCTCGCCTCGGATGAGAGTCGCTGGACGAACGGGGCACAGCTCGTCGTGGACGGCGGCATCAGCGTGAACTACTTCTAGCTCGGCACCGGACCGGTGCGGCCGGCGGTGGTCGAAGACGCAGGAAGGCCAGAGCGGGAGTCGAGGACGATGGCGGATGAGCGGCGGATCGCGATCGGGGTGGACGTCGGCGGGAGTGGCATCAAGGTCGCGGCGGTCGACCTGGCGAGCGGCGCGCTCGCCAGCCAGCGCTACCGGATCGCGACGCCGAAGCCCTCGACACCCGAGGCGGTCATCAAGGTCATCGCCTCGCTCGTCAAGCGGGCGGGCGTCGAGATGGGGGCGCCGGACCTGCCGGTCGGGGTCGGGCTGCCGAGCGTCATCCTCGACGGGGCGACGATGACGGCGGCGAACATCGACAAGCGCTGGATCGGCTTCGCGGCCCGTGACGCGATGAGCGAGGCGGTCGGACGCCGGGTGGCGCTCGGCAACGACGCCGATGTCGCGGGCCTCGCCGAGATCCGCTTCGGCGTGGGAGCGACGGATCCGTCCGTCCGTCGCGGCGTCGTCATCTTCCTCACCCTCGGCACCGGCGTGGGATCCGGCGTGTTCAATGACGGCGTCCTCGTCCCGAATACCGAGCTCGGCCACATGGAGATCCGCGGCAAGGACGCCGAGTGGCGATCCTCCGCCGCCGCCCGCCTCCGACGGAGCGAGTCCTGGAAGGGCTGGGCGGAGGACCTCGACGAGCACCTCAAAGCGATCGACCGGCTCTTCTGGCCGCGCCTGTTCATCCTCGGCGGCGGGGTCAGCAAGCAGGGCGACAGGTTCATCCCCCGCCTCACCTGCCGGCCGCCGGTCATCGCGGCGACCCTCCGCAACGAGGCCGGCATCGTCGGTGCCGCGCTCCTCGCGGTCGACCCCTCCGCTCGAGCCCAGGAGGGCGCCGACGACTGAGCGGCGTATCATCGGGCGGTCCCATGACGATCGATCCGCGGCTTCGCGTCCGCTCAACCGGAGACCGACGATGACCACCGAACCACAGACGACGCCGATCCTCGACACCCGCATGATCATCGGCGGCGACTCGCTCGCCGCGGCGGACGGCCAGACCTTCGATGTGGTGAACCCGGCGAACGGCGCGGTCATCGCCCGGGCGCCGCTCGGCGGCCGCGAGGACGTCGATCGCGCGGTCGCCGCGGCCCGGAAGGCCTTCGATGACCCGAAGGGCTGGGCGAACTGGGCGGCCGGCAAGCGCGGCCGGACGCTCGCGAAGTTCGCGACGCTCATCAAGGACCACGCGGAGGAGCTCGCCTCGCTCGAGAGCCGGAACGTCGGCAAGCCGATCGGTGGCGCCCGGGGCGAGGTGATCGGCGCGAGCCTCGTCTTCGACTACTACGCCGGCGCGGCGAACAAGCTGTTCGGCGAGACGATCCCGGTGAGCAAGCCCGGCCTCGACTTCACCCTCCGCGAGCCGATCGGCGTCGTCGGGCTCATCGTGCCGTGGAACTTCCCCATCCTCATGGCGAGCTGGAAGCTCGGGCCGGCGCTCGCGGCCGGCAACGCCTGCATCCTCAAGCCGGCGAGCTACTCGCCGCTCACGGCGATCCGGCTCGGCGAGCTCGCCCTCGAGGCGGGCATCCCGGCCGGCATCCTCAACGTTGTGACCGGGCCGGGTGGCACGGCCGGGGCGAGCATCGCCGCCCACTCGGGCGTCGGCAAGGTCGCCTTTACCGGCGAGACCACGACCGGCCAGGAGATCATGCGGCTCGCGGCCGGCAACGTGAAGAAGATCAGTCTTGAGCTCGGCGGCAAGAGCCCGAACATCGTCTTCGCCGACGCCGATCTCGAGGCCTGGGCCGCCTCTGCGCCGTACGCCGTCTTCGACAACACCGGCCAGGATTGCTGCGCTCGGAGCCGGATCTTCGTCGAGCGCTCGGTCCACGAACGGGCTGTCGAGCTGCTCGCCGCGGCGACCCGGAAGGTCAAGGTCGGCGACCCGGCGAGCGAGGCGACGGAGGTCGGGACGCTCGTGAGCCTCCGCCAGCGCGAGCGGGTCATGGACTACATCGAGATCGGCATCCGCGAGGGCGCGACGGTCGTCGTCGGCGGAGACATCCCGAGCGATCCGGCACTCGCCGGCGGGGCCTACCTCATGCCGACGATCTTCGATCACGTGACGAACGACATGCGGATCGCCGTCGAGGAGATCTTCGGTCCGGTCGTCACGGTCATCCCGTTCGACACGGAGGACGAGGCGATCCAGCTCGCCAACGCGACGCCGTACGGCCTCTCCGGCTCGGTCTGGAGCCGGGACATCGGCCGGGCCCTGCGGACCGCGAAGCGGCTCCAGGCAGGCGTCCTCTCGGTGAACTCGAACAGCTCCGTCCACACGGAGGCCCCGTTCGGCGGCTACAAGATGTCCGGCATCGGTCGCGAGCTCGGGATGCACGCCCTCGAGCTGTACACCGAGGTGAAGAACATCTTCGTCGACCTCAGCTGAGGCCGGCCCGCAGGTCGGGCGGGGGGATCTCCGGGTGCCGCCGCCGGAGCCAGTCACGGATCGCCCAGAACGTCGTGCTGAAGGCGATGCCCGCCCAAGGGATCGCGTCGGGAGCGAAGGCCACGATCTCGAGCGCCTCGGGATTGATCCGCGGCGACCCGCCGGCCACGCGGGCCTCGAAGGCGATGACGACGACCGCCGCCTCGAGCCGAGAGTAAAGGCCCACGATCTCCCCGGGCTCGACGACGAGACCCGTCTCCTCGAACGCCTCGCGGATCGCCGCCTCGTTGACCGTCTCGTCGACCTCGAGGAAGCCGCCGGGCTGGGCCCAGGCGCCCCGTCCGGGCTCGATCCCGCGGCGGATGAGGACGAGATCGCCCGCGTCCGTGATCGGGAGGGTGGTGACCACGAGCCGCGGATTGACGTAGGCGATGTAGCCGCACGCGTCGCAGCCCAGGCGCTCGCGATCCTCAGCGTCGATCGTTCCGAACCGCAGGGGCGCGCCGCAGCGCGAGCAGTGGCGGAGCGCCGCGGCGAGCCAGTGGGGGACGCCTCGGCCCGAGTCGATGCCGGTCGAGCGGGCGTCGGGCCCGCGATCGAACCGCGGGCGGTCCGGGCTGAGATCGTCGTCCGTCACGACGTCAGCACCCACCACGAGAAGCCGACGAGCACCGCGATGAGGACGATCGAGGCGCCGACCCATCCGATGCGGAACCAGCCCTTCGTCCGATCCACCGGCATCCATGCCCGGGCCGAGCGCCAGATCCGGAGCGTCGCGTCGCCCGTCGTGAGGGCGAGGATGGGGGCGCCGACGACGACGCAGAGCTTGACCAGCGCCGAGCCGGGTCCGGCGCCGAGCTCGAGTGCGGTGATCGCGATCGCCCCGGAGATGAGGGCGATGACGGAGAGGTTGATGTAGTACGGCTGAAGGGGCGTCGGCGCCGTCTCGGGGACGGAGCGGATCGGCAGCTGGGCGAGGGTGGGCCGGCCTGCGATCCCGGCGATCGGCGGCTCGACCGGACCCCGGCCGGAGGACGGGTCACGACCGGTCTGGCGGTCCAGGACCGGCATGCCGGCCTCCCAGCGCGGGTCGTCCATCGGATCGGTCAACCGGCGTTCGAGGGATCGTCGAGGACGTGCTGCGCCTGTCGATCGCGGTACGCCGCCAACGCCGCCGCGACGGTCGGCTCGTGGAGAGCGAGGATCCGGGCCGCGAGCAGAGCCGCGTTCTCCGCGTTGCCGATGGCGACCGTCGCGACGGGCACGCCTCGCGGCATCTGGACGATCGAGAGGAGCGAATCCAGTCCGTCGAGCTGGCCGAGCGGGATCGGCACGCCGATGACCGGAAGGAGCGTCTTCGCCGCGATCATGCCGGGCAGATGGGCCGCCCCGCCGGCACCAGCGATGATGACCCGCAGACCCCGATCGGCGGCGGACTCGGCATAGCGGAACATGAGGTCGGGTGTCCGATGGGCGGACACCACGCGAAGCTCGTTCGGGATCCCGAGCTCGTCGAGCAGCGCGGCGGCCGTGGTGAGGATCGGGAAGTCCGAGCGACTTCCTCCCACGATCCCGACGATCGGTCGCCGATCCGACGCTGCCGCGCCAGTCGCCTCGACGCTCCTGTCGCGTCGCTCGCGCTCCTCACTCACGGCTCGTCCTCCCAGTGCAGGGCGGCGAGCGCCGTCCGGGCTCGGGTGATCGCCTCGTCCGGATGAGCGGCCACCACGGTGAGATGGCCCATCTTCCGGCGCTCGAACACCTCGCGCTTATCGTAGACGTGGAGGTGGACGGCGGGGTCCGCGAGCGCCCGATCGAGGCCGGCGAGGCGAGCCGGCCGGCGCCGGCCGGTACCGAGGAGGTTGACCGTCGCGCCGATGCCGGTCGCGTCGGGTGCCCCGAGCGGCAGCCCCGCGAGCGCCCGGATGTGCTGCTCGAACTGGCTCGTCACCGCGCCCTCGATCGTCCAGTGGCCGCTGTTGTGGACCCGCGGTGCGAGTTCGTTGACCACGAGCGACCCGTCGTGGAGGACGAACAGCTCGACGGTGAGGATGCCGACCAGGTCGAGCTCCGTCGCCAGCCGGCCCGCGAGCTCCTGCGCGACCGCGACGATCGCCGGGGTCACGGGTGGCGGGGCCGGGGCGATGGATTCGACGAGGATCCCATCGTCGTGGAGGTTCCGGGCGAGCGGATAAGCGACCGTGCGGCCGCGGGCGTCACGCGCGACGATCGCCGAGCATTCGGCGGCGAACTCGAGCTCCCGTTCCAGGAGCAGACCGTCGCGCTGGACGGACCCGGCGAGGGCAGCGAACCGGGGCCCGAGATCCTCCTCGGCGGCCAGGCGCACCTGGCTGCGCCCGTCGTAGCCGCCGATCGCGACCTTGAGGCGCAGTGGATAGCCGAGCTCGGCCGCTCCGCGTCGGAGATCCTCGAGCGTCCGGACCTCGCGCCACGGAGCCGTCGGGGCGCCGACCGCCGTGAGGAACCGTCGCTCGGCGAGGCGATCCTGGGTCATCCTGAGGGCGTACTCGACCGGGTGGATGGGTCGGTCCGCGTCGATCCGGCGAACCATCGCCGCCGCGATGTGCTCGAGCTCGTACGTCGCGACATCGCATGACGCGGCGAGCTCCCCGGCCGCATCCACGTCATCGTACGTGGCGACGACGACCCGCTCCGCCACCGCGGCAGCTGGGCACGCCGGATCCGGGTCGAGGACGACGATCCGGTAGCCGAGCCGGCGCGCCGCGAGGGCGAGCATCCGGCCGAGCTGACCGCCGCCGATGATGCCGATCGTCGAGCCGGGCGCGAGCGGCGAGTCCTCCTCCCCGTGGGCCGCGAGGACATCACGGATGAAGGCCGTCTTGTTGAGCGAATAGCTGAGGCCGGTGCCGACTCCGGCGCGGACGATCCCCCGCTTGAGATCCGCGTAGGCCTGGCGGAGATCCGGGTCCGCCCGGAGCGCATCGCGGAACACGAGGTGGCGGCGAAGGTCGTGCTGGAAGCGTCCCGCAGTCGGCATGACGTGAAGGTGGATCGGGATGGGTGGCCCGTCGTCCCGCGACAGCGCACCGAGGAGCAGCGGTCGCGTCGGCGGGAACGGGAACATCCCGGTCTGGGCGCCGAAGCCGAGGCGTCGAGCGTGCTCGGCGATGTCCGCGATCGACGACGGGTCGGCGAGGACGCCGAGGTCGAGGATCGGCTTCGCGAGGAGCCCGGGAACGGATGTGCTGCCGATGTGATGGATCTCGATCTCCGGACGATCCGCCCGCACGATCTCCATGACCCGCGCAGCGAGGACCGGCCAGATCGGGTCCGAAGCGGTCACGATCAGGGGTCGCTGGGGGTAGGGCAGGATCGGGGGTCCGGCGTGGGGTTCGGCGTGGGAGCCGGCGCCGGAGGCGGCGATGCGTGGATCCCGCGTCGGCGGTCGGTCGGGCATGGGGGCGCAAGTGTAGGCGGTCGCAGCCGGGCAGTCGGTCCGGGACGGGCCGGATCGCTCGTTGCCGGATCGCTCGCGCTCCGGCCGCTGCGTGCGCGCTCCGGCCGCTGCGTGCGCGCTCCGGCCGCGTGCCTGGACCGCCCGGCGTTCCATCCGATGTGCCGTCCAGATGTTGTGCCCGCGCCTCCGACCGTTTGGAACGCCCGGAGTTCCATCCGATGCGTCACGCGCGGCGATCTCGCACACTTGGAACGCCCGGAGTTCGGCTGATCGATGTTCGCCGTGAGCGCGCGCTAGTTGGAACGCCCGGCGTTCCACAGAGTGGCGCCGTGGCGTCGTCCCTGCGACGCCACGGCCGCGTGAAGAGCCGGCGTCAGGGGTGAGCGAAGCGCAAGCGGTCCCAGGAATCCCGGATCGCGCCATCCGCTAGCATCGGAGATGCCGCTTGACACAGGAGTGACTCGTGACCGACCGGATCCCCCTCCTCATCGACTGCGACACCGGCATCGACGACAGCCTTGCCCTCCTCTACGCATGCGCGAGCCCCGAGGCGGAGATCCTCGCGGTCACCTGCTGTTCCGGAAACGTCGCTGCGGAGCAGGTCGCCGAGAACACGCGAGCCGTGCTCGAACTCGCCGGCAGGACCGACATCGAGGTCGCGATCGGACGTCGAACGCCGCTCATGCGGGCGCTCGAGACGACGCCCGAGACGCATGGCCCGCGCGGCATCGGTCACGCCGTGTTGCCGCCACCGACGCGGCCTGTCTCGGACCGCCACGGGGTCGAGCTCATCGTCGAGACTGCCCGCAGCCGGCCGGACGAGGTGACGCTCGTGACGCTCGGCCCCCTGACGAACCTCGCCCTGGCGATGCTCCTCGAACCCGAGCTCCCCCGACTGCTCCGGCGGGTCGTCGTCATGGGAGGCGCGTTCCGGGTCGCCGGCAACACGACACCGCGCGAGGAGTGGAACATCCACTGCGATCCGGAGGCGGCGAGGATCGTCTTCTCCGCGTTCGGCGAGTCCCCCGTCGAGCGCCTGCCCCTCGTCCTCGGCCTCGACGTCACGGAGCGGGCGCGATTCCTGCCGGACCACCTCGTCGCCCTTGCCCGGCGCGCCGGCAGCCGTCCTGACGACTCACTCGCCCTCGCACGCGGCGACGACCCGCTGCGCGCGGCTCGCAGCGTCGCCTCGGATCCGATCGTGCGCTACCTCGCGGATGCCCTCCGCTTCTATATGGAATTCCACGCTCGATACGACGGGTTCTACGGTGCGTTCGTCCACGATCCGCTCGCCATCGCCACCGCGCTCGACCCGGGCCTCGTCCGCACGGAGAAGGTCACCGTGGACGTCGAGACCCACGGTGCGGTCACGACCGGCGAGACGGTGGCCGATTGGCGACACCTGTGGGGCCGGCCACCGAGCTGCGAGGTCGCGGTGGAGGCCGACGCGGATCGATTCCTCGATCGATTCGTCGAACGCGTCGGAGCGCTGGCCGAGAGGCTCGCGCAGGCCTGAATGCTGTATCGCCGAACAATTCACGCCTGAACGGATTTCGCCGAGCCGGCCCGACTGACCCGGGGGCGCACGTCGCCGCGACGGCTCGGGCGGACGACCGCGACGAACCGGGGCGGACGACCGCGACGGGCTGGCAGCGCGCCGCCCGGCGTGGCAAGCTGGACGCGAGGGTTCTGTCCGGCGATCGCCGGACGCGGAGCGAGGAGGTCCATCCGCCATGGCGTGGCTGTCGCGACAGTTCAGTACCCGCGTCATCGTGCTCATGCCGATCGCGATCGCGATCAACATCGTGCTTGGGTTCACGGTCCAGAAGATCCTCAATCTCCCGATATATCTCGACTCGATCGGGACGATCCTTGTCGGTGTGCTGGCCGGACCGATCGCCGGAGCGGTCACCGGTGTCCTGAGCAATCTGATCTGGCAATACGCGCCGGGCATCGGACCCGGCAGCAATATCGGACCGTTCGCCGTGACGGCGGCGGTGATCGGCCTCCTGGCGGGCCTGTGGGGCTATCTCGGTGTCTTCAGGCCGCGGCCGTCGTCCGGCGTAGCGCTCTACGGTGCCGCCATCGTGGGCGTGGTGCTCGTCCTGTTTCTCGCCTCGCGCATTTACGACAACCCGGCCTACACAGATCCCAAAGTGGGCGGGTATCCGGCCTGGGTGTTCACCGCGATCGTGGCGATAGCGGCCGTGGCGAGCCTCACCGTCGCCGGCTTCATCCTCGTGCGCCGTGATGCGGCAGGGGCCTGGGTCGCCGTTGCCGGAGCGTTGACTGGGATCGTCGCCGCCATCGTCTCTGCCCCCATCGCAGCGATCGTCTACGGAGGCGTGACGGGATCGGGGACCGACTTGATCGTGGCAGCCCTGCGACAGGGCGGAGCGGACGTCTACAACGCTTCGCTCGGCCAGGGACTTTTCAGCGACCCCATCGACAAGACGATCACGTCGTTCGTCGTATTCATCGTCCTCGGCAGTCTGTCGAGCCGATTCGTCGCGCGTTTCCCACTCGGAGACCGGATCGCTGTAGCCGGAACCTGACCGAGCGTCCGGCAACGGTGACATCGCCTCCCCAGGACCTGGATCCGAGGAGCCTTCTCCCCGATTTCGTGACGCGCCTCTCTGTCGGACCGTATCGCCGGCTCTGCCCGACCACCAAGCTCGTCATCGCGTTCGCCGAAGCCCTGATCGCCATTGGCGTGCGGGGTTGGACCGGTCCCCTCGCGGTCGCTTGCACGGTAGTCGTCGTCGCCGCATATGCGCGAGTGCTCAGGCGCGCCCTCGTCATCGTGACCCTCACGGCACCGCTCGTGCTCTCCATCGTCCTTGTCAATACATTCTTCTTCCCGGGAGCGCATGACGTGCTCGTTCGGCTCGGCCCATTGACGGCGACCACCACAGGGGTCACCGCCGCGGCGCAGGCTGTGCTCCGAGTGGCCGCATTTGCTTTGTCAGTTTCGCTGTTCTCGCTCACGACTCAGGCCGACGACCTCCTTGCCGATCTGGAGCGACGAGGACTCGGCCGTCGAGGGCATTTCGTCATCGGTGCAGCCCTGAGCACGATCCCCCGGATGCGCGAACGCATCGCCGAGGTTACCGAAGCCCAGCGAGCTAGGGGCCTCGACACCGAGAGCTCGCGCCTCCGTCGGGTCGCGGGGATCGTGCCTCTCGTCGGACCCGTGATCTTCAATTCATTGACCGAGGTCGAGGAGCGAACCATGGCCCTGGAAGCCCGCGGTTTCTCGGCTCCGACTCGTCGGATACAGCTGAAGTCCTTCCCCGAGACCCCGCTCGAGCGCACGTTGGCGTGGTCGATCGTCGTGGGGACCGTGGTGCTCCTCATCCTCTCGATCGCCGGGCTGCTCGCGGGCCTGCCGTGAGCCTCATCGTCCGCGACGTCCGGTATCGCTACGCGGGATCGACGCGCCCGGCGCTCGACGGCATCGATCTCACCGTCGAGCCCGGCCAGGTCCTCGGCATCGTCGGCGCGAACGAGGCGGGCAAGTCGACGCTCTGCCTCGTCGCCGCCGGCCTCGCACCGGCCACGATCGGCGGTCGGCTCGAGGGCTCCGTCGAGATGGACGGGCTGACCACCATCCACGCCCGGCCACACGAGCTCGCCCAGCGCTGCGGGATCCTCTTCCAGAACCCGGTCACCCAGCTGTCCGGCACCGCATCGACGGTCTGGGAGGAGATCGCCTTCGGACCGCGCAACCTCGGCCTGCCGCTGGAGGAGGTCGTCGCCCGGGTGGACGCGGCGTTCGCCGCCCTCGGCGTCGCCCACCTCGCCGAACGCGATCCGCAGCGACTGTCCGGCGGCCAGGCACAGCTCGTGGCGCTCGCCGGGGTCCTGGCCCTCCGGCCGCGCTACCTCATCCTCGACGAGCCGACGAGCCAGCTCGACCCGCTCGGCACGCGGCTGGTCGGCGAAGCGCTCGACGGTCTGGTCGCCGCGACCGGCGCGGGCGTCCTCATCGTCGAGCACAAGACGGACCTCCTCGCCCGGTTCGCGAGCACGGTCGCCGTCGTGGCGGCTGGACGGGTGGCGCTGACGGGATCCGCGACTGCCGTCCTCGCCGACGAGCGCCTCGAGACGTTCGGCGTGGAACCACCGTCGCGGATCCGCCTCGAGCGAGCCGCGCGACTGGCCGGGGTCTCCCTCCCCGCGGTGAGCTGAACGATGGACGGCGGGATCGAGCTCGAGGCGGTGGGTCTGGGCTTCGTGTATCCGGATGGGACGCGCGCGCTCGACGGGATCGACCTCCGGGTCGCGGCCGGGGAGTCCGTCGCCATCGTCGGCCAGAACGGGAGCGGCAAGTCGACATTCGTCCGGCACCTCAACGGTCTGCTTCGCGCCACCGGGGGTCGCGTCATCGTCGGCGGGACGGACGTCGGGCGGCGGCACGTGGCGGAGCTCGCCCGGCTCGTCGGCGTCGTCTTCCAGAATCCGGATCGCCAGATCTTCGCCGGGCGTGTCCGGGCAGAGGTCGCCTTCGGAGCCCGCAATGTCGGCCTTCGCGGGTCCGCGCTGGATTCGCGCGTCGACGCTGCGCTCGAGCGGGTCGGCCTGACGGGTCATGCGACGGACAACCCCTACGACCTCGGTCATTCGAAGCGCAAACTCCTCGCGACCGCCTCCATCCTCGCCATGGAGACGCCCGCGGTGGTGCTCGACGAACCGACGACCGGGCAGGATCTCGCGGGGATCGCGCAGATGCGGACGATCGTCGCGGAGCTCACTGCCACCGGCCGGACGGTCGTCGCGATCAGCCACGACATGCGGTTCGTCGCCGAGACGTTCCCGCGCGTCGTGGTCATGCAGGCCGGCCGGGTGGTCCTCGACGGACCCCCGGCTCGGGTCTTTGCCGAGGTGAGCTGGCCGATCCTCGCCGCGACGTACCTCGAGGCACCGCTCGCCGCCCATGTCGGCGCTGCCGCAGGGCTCGGATCGACGCCGACCGAGGATGCCCTCATCGAGGCGCTCGTGGCGCGGGCCGGGGGTGCCGCGGGTGCGGCGACCACGCCGCCGGGCTGACGGTCAGTCGGCGCGCTGGAGGACCACCTCGAACACGTCGTCGCCGACGATCCGCCAGGCTCGGACGGAAGGCTCGCCCGTGACCGGATCCGCCTGGTCGTCCGCGAGCGAGACGAGGATGTACAGCGCGTCCGGATAACGGGCGGCGCGGACGTCCGTCGGCGAGGGACGGGCCGACGAGCGCACATGCGAGTGGACGATGGCCCAGAACGACTCGTCGGCATCGTCCGTCTCGAGCGTCAGCCGGAGGAGGTCGGCGGAGTCGATCTCGTAACGGAGCGGCGACGCGGCGGCGTTCCGCGTCGGGGCGAAGCGGAGCGCGATGCCGCCCTCCGCTGCCGGCCGGTCGCCGACGACGATCCCGCACGCCTCGTTCGGATACTCGTGTCGGGCATGCTCGATGAGCGCCTCGCGAAGCACCTCCCGAAGGGTTGCGAAGGCCGGCCCAGGATGGCCGATCACCACCAGTGGACTCCGCCCTCGAGATCGCTCTCCATCTCGTCCAGGTCGCGGGTGAATGCGCCGGCAGAAAGGTACTTCCATCCCCCGTCCGGAAGCAGCGCGACGATCGTGCCGCCACGACCGGCCGAGATCATCGCGCGGGCCACGCGGATCGCGGCCACGAGGACGGCGCCACATGACGGTCCGGCGAAGATCCCCTCGCGGTCGAGGAGCTCGCGGAGGGCGACGATGCTCTCGCGGTTCGTCACGAGGAACTTCCCGTCGATGAGGGCGGGGTCGAAGATCTCCGGCACGAACCCGTCGTCGAGCGAGCGGAGTCCCTGGACGTTCTCGCCGGGCATCGGCTCGGCCGCGTAGATGCGGACGTCCGGACGGTGCTCGCGCAGGTATCGGCCCACCCCCATGAGCGTGCCGCCCGTCCCGAATCCGGCGACGAACGCGTCGATCTCCGGACAATCGGCGAGGATCTCCGGCCCGGTCGTCTCGTAGTGCGCCCGCGGGTTCGCCTCGTTCGCATACTGGTCCGGCATCACGTAGCGTGGATCCGAGGCGGCAAGCCGGCGGGCGAGGGCGATCGCGCCGTTGCTTCCCTGCACGCCCGGCGAGTCGAGGATCTCCGCTCCGAAGAGTCGGGCGACCTCGCGTCGCTCGCTGGTGACGTTGTCCGGCATGACGAGGGCGATCCGGTATCCCCTGCGACGGGCGATCATCGCGAGCGCGATCCCGGTGTTGCCGGACGTGGGCTCGAGGATGATCGAATCGGGCCTGAGCCGCCCGGACCGCTCGAGATCCTCGATGAGGTACTTCGCCGCCCGGTCCTTCACGGACCCGGTGGGGTTGAGCATCTCGAGCTTCGCGAACAGGCGGACCTCCGGACTGGGGGACAGCCGCGCGATCTCCACGAGCGGGGTGTTCCCGATCGCGTCGACGATCGAAGCGAACCGCCTCCGGCCGCCGCCGGCCAAGAGCACGGGCTCCGCCGCGTCGGCGGCCGAGAGAGCCGACGCCGAGTCGGCGGCCGAGACGGCCGACGCCCGCGCGTCGGCGGCCACGTCAGCCACCGGCCATCGCCGGCAGCACGATGATCGAATCGCGCTCCGTGACCGGCGTTGCAAGCTCCTGGAGGTAGCGGATGTCCTGGCCGTCGAGATAGACGTTGACGAAGCGATTGAGCGTGCCGTCCGCCGTCAGGAGCTGGTCGCGGAGGCTCGGATGGGCGCCGACCAGCGCCGCGAGCGCCTCGCCGACGGTCGAGCCGGCGACGGTCACCTCCTTGGCACCGCCGACGGTCGCCCGAAGGACGGGCGGGATGCGGACGACGGTCACGGTCGCACCTCCAGGGCGAACGGCGCCTCGCCGCCGACGGACGCGACCTCAAGCGGCGTGCCGCCCTCAAGCGCCGCGACCGCAGCATCCGAGCAGACCGGGCAGGCCGGGTCGCGGCGGAGCTTCAGTTCCGTGAACGATGCGTCGAGGGCATCGAAGAGCAACAGCCGGCCGCTCAGCGATTCGCCGATGCCGAGGATGAGCTTGAGCGTCTCGTTCGTCTGGAGGAGACCCATGATCCCCGGCACCACCCCGAGGACGCCGGCGACCGAGCAGCCGGGTGCGAGCTCCGGCGGCGGCGGCGTCGGGTAGAGGCAGCGGTAGCACGGTCCCTCGAACGGACGGAAGACGGTGAGCTGTCCCTCGAATCGGTAGACCGACGCGTGGACGACCGGGATCCTCGCAGCGACGGCCGCGTCGTTGAGCGTGTACCGCGTCTCGAACGTGTCCGTCCCGTCGAGGATGACGTCGTAGCCGGCGATGATGCGGTCGACATTCGCCCCGGTCAGCATCTCCTCGTGAGCGACGACGCGGACCTCCGGGTTGAGGGCCGCGATCGCCGCCCGGGCGGAGTCCACCTTCTTCGTCCCGATTCGGTCGGTGGTGTGGATGACCTGGCGCTGGAGGTTGCTGAGGTCGACGACATCGAAGTCGACGATGCCGATCGTCCCGACGCCCGCCGCGGCGAGGTAGAGAGCCGCCGGGCTGCCGAGGCCGCCCGCACCGATGAGGAGGACCTTCGCGTCGAGGAGCTTCGCCTGGCCCTCCGCCCCGACCTCCGGCATGAGCAGGTGGCGGCTGTAGCGCTGCTTCTGCTCGTGGGTGAGGATGGCGGGCATCGACCATGGACGGCCGGCGCTCTTCCAGGCCTGGAAGCCGCCACCGAGCGATCGGACGTTCGTGTAGCCGAGTGCGTGGAGCGTCTGGCCGGCGAAGAGCGAGCGGACGCCGCCGGCGCAGTAGAGGATCACCGGCCGATCGCGGTCCGGGACGGCCGCCTCGATTTCCATCTCGACGTAGCTCTTCGAGATGTGGAGCGCGCCCGGGACATGGCCCTGCTCCCATTCGGAGTCTTCCCGGACGTCGACGATCGTCACCTCGGCGCCGGACTCGCGGAGCTGGTCGGCTTCGGTCGGGCTGACCTCGGGGATCTCGATGCGAGCCGCCTTGAGGAGCTCTGCATAGGTTCGTGGCATGAGGACGGGGACTCCGTTGATCGACAGGCTGACGCTCGGGCGTCAGGGCGTGGCTGGTTCCTGGGTTGCGGATGAGATCGCCGGGTCGCCGGGAGCGTCGAGCTCGCCGAGGGCATGGCGCAGGGTGTCGTGACTGAGCATCGCGCACTTGAGGCGGGCAGGGCTGATGTCGATGCCGAGCAGGTCGAGGAGGTCGTCCGCGCGGAACGCCTCGACCTCGGCGAGCGGTCTGCCCTTGATCTCGTCGGTGAGGAGGCTCGCGCTGGCCTGGCTGATCGCGCAGCCGCGGCCGGTGAAGCCCACCCGCTCGACGAGCCCAGCGCGGACGGCGAGCTGCAGCGTGATCCGGTCCCCGCACAGCGGATTCGAGCCCTCGTAGCTCGCGCTCGGCGCCTCGATGATCCCGAAGTTGTGGGGCCGGCGGGAGTGCTCGAGGATGTAGTCGCGATAGAGATCGTCCATCGTCAGGAGGCGCTCCCGAAGACGCGCTGGACGTCGTGCAGGCCGGCGACGAGCGCATCGATGTCCTCGCGGGTCGAGTAGACGCTGAAGCTCGCCCGGGCGGTCGCGGCCAGGTCCAGCCGCTCGTGGAGGGGCATCGTGCAATGGTGGCCGGCGCGGACGGCGACCCCGGATCGGTCGAGGATCTGGGCGACATCGTGGGGATGGATGCCCGGCAGATTGAACGGGATCACCCCGCCTCGCTGAACGGCCTGCGGGCCGTAGAGGACGATCCCCGGGATCTCGCGGGCGAGCGTCGCGAGCGCGTACGTGACGAGCTCCCGCTCGTGGGCGGCGACCCGCTCCATGCCGAGCTCGCGGAGGTAGTCCGCCGCGACGCCCAGGCCGATGGCCGCGGCGATGTCCGGCGTCCCCGCCTCGAACTTCCACGGGATGTCGTTCCACTCGGAGCGGCGGAGGTGGACCTCGCGGATCATCTCGCCGCCGGCAAGGAACGGCGGCATCGCCTCGAGGAGCTCGCGCCGGGCCCACAGCGCTCCGGAGCCGGTCGGGCCGAGCATCTTGTGGCCGCTGAAGGCGTACATGTCCGCCCCGAGCGCCTGGACGTCCACCGGGAGATGCGGGACCGCCTGCGCACCGTCGACGAGAACGAGGGCGCCCGCCGCGTGGGCGAGCTCCACCATCTCGCGGACTGGATTGATCGTCCCGAGCGTGTTCGAGACCTGGGTGCAGGCGACGAGTTTCGGCTTGAGCCTGAGCAGGACGTCGAGCACGTCGAGGCGGAGGAGGCCGTCATCCGTGATCGGGATGAACTCGAGGTCCGCGTCGCGCTCCTGGGCGAGGAGCTGCCACGGAACGAGGTTCGCGTGATGCTCCATCTCGGTCAGCACGATCGTGTCGCCGCGCGAGATGTTCCGGCGGCCCCAGCTGTAGGCGACGAGGTTGATCGCCTCCGTCGCGTTGCGGGTGAAGACGATCTCGTGGCGGTCCGGCGCGTTGATGAACCGGGCGACGGAGGAGCGGGCGGCCTCGTACGCCGCCGTGGCTCGCTCGCCGATCTCGTAGATCCCGCGATGGACGTTCGCGTTGTATCCCTCGTAGAACCCATCGAGGGCGTCGATGACGGCGCGTGGCTTCTGACTCGTGGACGCGGAGTCGAGATAGACGAGCGGGTGCCCATGGACGGTCGTCGCGAGGATCGGGAACTCGGCTCGGAGGGCGTGGGGGTCGAGCGGGCCTCGCGGGTCCGTTGCGATCGAGAACGGCTCGGCGATCGTCATGGCGGTCAGGACGCGACCTCGAGCGGCTCGCGCGGGATCGCGAGCGCCTCGTCCGGGACCGTCACCTCGAGGCCCGACTCGCGAAGGATCGGGCCGTATCCCTCGGCCTCGAGTCGAAGGGCGAGCTCCTTGCCGCCTGACAGGACGATCCGGCCGGCCGCGAGGACATGGACGAAGTCCGGCGTGATGTAGTCGAGGAGCCGCTGGTAGTGGGTGATGACGAGGACGCCCATCTCCGGCCTGAGCATCGCGTTGACGCCCTCGGCGACGATCCGCAGGGCATCGATGTCGAGGCCGCTGTCCGTCTCGTCGAGGATCGCCATCTCCGGCCGGAGGACCGCCATCTGGAGCATCTCGAGGCGCTTCTTCTCGCCGCCGGAGAAGCCGTCGTTCACGTACCGGGTGGCGAAGCCCTCATCGATCTTGAGGAGGGCGAACGTCTCGCGCATCTTGTTGCGGAAGTCGCGCATGGAGATGCCGCCGCGGGCGGGATCCGTGGGGTCGATGTCGCCGCTCTTGTCGACCCCCTGGAGGTGGGCGTTGAAGGCGGAGCGGACGAAGGACGCGACGCTCAGGCCGGGGACGGCCGTCGGGTACTGGAAGGCAAGGAACATCCCGAGGCGGGCTCGCTTGTCCGGCGAGAGGGCGAGGATGTCGCGACCCTTCCAGTGGACCTGGCCGCCGGTCACGACGTAGCCCGGGTGTCCCATGAGCGCATACGAGAGGGTCGTCTTGCCGGAGCCGTTCGGGCCCATGATCGCGTGGACCTCGCCCGGGTGGATCGTCAGGTCGATGCCCTGGAGGATCTCCTGCTCACGGTTGAGGATGGGCGCGACGCGCAGACCGCGGATGACGAGGTCGCGGTCCGTCGAGTTCGGCTGGGCGGCGGTACGGTCGGTCACGATGGGTTCGGTGCTCCTGTGGCGACGGCGGGGGGATCCGTCTTGCGGAGTGGGACGAGGTCGGCGAGGGTCATGCTGTCGAGCGCGCCGGCGATCGCGTCGCGGATCCGGACCCAGAGCAGGTTGACCGTGCACGATGCGCTCCGGTCGCAGTGGAGCGCGTGCTCCGGATCCTCGCTCGCGCAGACCATCGGTGCCAGCGGCCCCTCGAGCGCCCGGAGAATCTCGCCCATCTTCGTCTCGGCCGGGGGTCTGGTCAGCTCGTAGCCGCCGCGCGCCCCCCGCGTGCTCGTGACGAGGCCCGCGTCGCGAAGGCTCATGACGAGCTGCTCGAGATAGGCCCGCGGCAGGTCCTCCTCGGCGGCGATCTCGGCGAGACTCGCCGGACCGCGACCGTGGTGCCGGCCGAGCTGGACCATGAGTCGCACGCCGTACTCGCCCTTCGTGCTGAACGAGACCGCGCCGCTGCCGTGGAACTGGCCGCGGTGCGAGGTGACGGGCGCGGGTACGTTCGTGGCGGGCGCGGGGGCGAGCGTGTTCGGCGCGGTCCCGGGAGCGGGGTTGGCGGTGGGTACGGTCGCGGTCAGGGGTCGGTCCTCAATCCCGAGCGATCTGCTCGGGATTACTGTACGGCGGACAGCGCGAACGCGTCAACGCGGTGGCGGGGGGTAGTTGCCGCGGGCGGCTCCTCGTGGGCCGGAGCTTAGAGATCTGTCGGGCGGAACCTTGACCGTGCGTCGGAGGCCATGGCTCACTACCGTTCGATCGCCGATGTCTTTCCACCGACCGTTCCATCGAAGCCCGGCCGCCGGTTGCCGGTCGTACAGGAGTCCGCCTGAGACCTCGCGGGAGCACGACGTGCATGGGTGTGGTCCGAGATTCCGGCAGATGGCCACAGGCGGGCGTTGGTCTGCAGGTCGGAGCTCTGCCAGCGCCGCGTGGGGAGTCGCTGACCATCGCGCGCCTGGTGGTCACCTGTCCCCAACGGCGTGTCGCGCCATACCCCGGCCGGTCGTCGGATCCGGCGGAAGCCGGGCAGGTCCACGCTGTCGACAACGTCCGTCGGAATCACATCTGGCGGAGCGGGTACACCCGCGTGGCAATCGGCGGATAGTGCTCGTATGTCTCGATGAGCTCGCGCGCCGTCGTCGGGGACCTCGAGGTATGACGCCGCCGGCTCCGTGATCAGGGCATACGCTCCATGGCCGATGAGCTCGGCGGCGTGGTTCTTGAGCAACCGATGGGCCACGACGACCTCCGGGCCGACTGGAAAGGCGCCCTGGCCAATCAGCCGGCGAGCGCACCCACAGGGATCTGGAGCACGCCATCCTTGCGAGTGAGCGCATAGCCGGTCCCGGTGATGACGGCGAGCGCGACCGGTGGAGTGGCCACCTTCTCAGCGAGCTTGCGCAGAGCCGCAGCTGCGCCGTCAACGACCTCCGGTGACGACCCAAGTTTGATCTCGAAGGCCGCCCACCTGCCGTCGGCAAGTTCGATGATTGAGTCTGCCTCGAGGCCCTTCTCGTCCCGGTAGTGGAAGACCTCTGCTTCCAACGCGTGGGCATACACCCGCAGGTCACGAACGACCATCGACTCGAACAAGAAGCCCATGAAGTTGATGTCACCCAGTAGCCGCGCTGGTGTCGCCCCGAGGGCCGCGGCCGCAAGAGCTGGGTCAGCAAGATGCCGGATGCTCGCCGCGCGCAGCCTGGCTCGGCTGCGGAGGTCAGGCTTCCAGGCGGACAGGTCGTCGATGATCATCAACCGAGCGAGCGCGTCGAGATAGATCTTCACGGTCTCGATCTTGATCGTGCGATCCGCGCCCGCAGCGTCCGCCGTAATCGCCTCCATGCTCGCGGGAGTCGCGACATTCCGGGCCAAGGAGGTGAGAACACGACGGACGCCGGCAGGGTCGCGTCGGATCCCGTCGAGCCGAGTGATGTCGTCGCGGCACACATCCTCGATGTAGCCGGCCATCAGACGCTGCGCTTGGCGCGCGTTGAGGTCGATGTGGGCCGGCCATCCGCCAATGACGAGGCGTTCGGCGATGGCTGGAACGGTGAGCCCGGGCTCCGGTGCGGCCACAGGTTCGCCAGCGAGAACCAACGCGAGCGAAACCCGTCGAGTCGAGTGGCCAGTCTCCGCGAGCGTCATCGGCCGCATCCGCAAGTGGATGAAGCGGCCGGCTCCAGGGTGACGCCTCGGGTCGTCGCGAGCGGCAGCGGAGCCCGTGAGGATGAACTGCCCCTTGGCCTGCCGATCATCGACGGCATGGCGAACGTAGTTCCACAGATCTTCCTCGACCTGCCATTCGTCAAGCAAGCGCGGAGTGGGCCCCTCGAGGAGCAGCTCGGGCGAGACAGCCATTGCCTGGTGCGACGCGAGCGTGTCGATCCGCACTTCGCTCCGCGACGCCTGCCGGGCTGTCTCGGTCTTGCCGCTCGCCTTGGGGCCCTCGATTACAACCGCCCCCGCAGACTGGAGCGCCGCGTTGAGCTGCGCGTCGATGACTCTCGGGCGGTATTCCATACGAACGAGTCTCGTCGCCGAGTCCGGATCTGTCAATCAACAGGGGGTTGTTTTGCGCCGATGTCAGGGGGTTGTTTCGCGCTGCTACAGGAGGGCGATAAGGAACCACGTGTTCTACCGCAGATGCCGCATAGGCGGTGCGGGTCGCGACGGCTCGCGCGATGGGCTACCCTCTCGGCACCCACGAACGAGGAAGCGAATCGACGGCGGTGCCGGCGTGATCTGCACGAAGTGCGGGGCGACGAACCCCGCCGGACTGAAGTTCTGCGAACAGTGCGGGACGAAGCTCGCGATCGCGTGTGCGGGCTGCGGGAGCTCGCTCAGTCCGACGGCACGGTTCTGCGGCGAGTGCGGCGTTCCCGTCGTGTCGACACCCGGCGACGGAGCGGCCACACCGACTGCCGGTGCCGACGCAGCCACACCGACCCGCCCCGGCGCGACCCCGTCGTACCAGGCCCCCATCGCCGAGCGCCGGCTCGTCACGGTCCTCTTCGCGGACCTCGTCGGGTTCACGACCTTCGCCGAAGGCCGCGATGCGGAGGAGGTCCGCGAGACCCTCTCGCGCTACTTCGGGCTCGCCTCCGACGTCGTCGACCGCTACGGCGGCACGGTGGAGAAGTTCATCGGCGATGCGGTGATGGCGGTCTGGGGCACCCCGATCGCTCGCGAGGACGACGCGGAGCGCGCGGTCCGCGCGGGCCTCGACCTCGTCGACGCCGTGCGCACCCTCCACCCGTCGATCACCGCACGGGCCGGCATCCTCACCGGAGAGGCCGCCGTGACCCTCGGGGCAACGAACCAGGGGATGGTCGCCGGCGACCTCGTCAACACCGCGAGCCGGCTCCAGTCGATCGCACCGCCCGGGTCCGTCTTCGTCGGCGAGGCGACCCACCGCGCCGCGTCGCGGGCGATCGCGTTCGAGGAGGTGGGCGAGCAACTTCTCAAGGGCAAGACGTCACCGGTCCCGGCGTGGCGAGCGTTGCGGGTGGTGGCCCAGCGCGGCGGGCAGGGCCGGTCGGACCTGCCGGAACCACCGTTCGTGGGCCGCGACGACGAACTCCGCCTGCTCAAGGACGCCCTCACGACGGCGGGCCGCGATCGACGCACCCGGCTCGTCTCCATCACGGGTGCCGGCGGCATCGGCAAGAGCCGCCTCGCCTGGGAGGTCGAGAAGTACATCGACGGGCTCATGGAAACTGTCTACTGGCATCGCGGCCGCTCCCCCGCGTACGGCGACGGCATCACGTTCTGGGCTCTCGGCGAGATGGTCCGCCGCCGGGCCCGGCTGGCGGAGACGGACGACGAACCGACGACTCGGGCGCGGATCTCGGCGACACTCGACGAGCACATCCCGGACCCGGACGACCGCCGCTGGGTCGAGCCGGCCCTCCTCACCCTCCTCGGCCTGGAGCCCGCGCCGCCGGGCGGTCGCGACGTCCTGTTCGCGGCGTGGCGGATCTTCTTCGAGCGGATCGCGGCGAAGGGCACCACGGTTCTCCTCTTCGAGGACCTGCAGTGGGCGGACTCCGGCCTCCTCGACTTCATCGATCATGTGCTCGACTGGTCGAAGGGCGTCCCGATCGTCGTCATCACGCTCGCCCGACCGGAGCTCTTCGACCGCCGTCCGGACTGGGGCACGGCCCGTCGAAACGTCACCGCGGTGGCGCTCGAGCCGCTCTCGGAAGCCGCGATGCGCGAGTTGCTGGCGGGGTTCGTGCCCGGCCTCCCGCGCGCCGCAGTCGACGCGATCCTCGGCCGTGCCGACGGGATCCCGCTCTACGCGGTCGAGACCGTCCGGGCCCTCGTCGCCGACGGGCGGCTCGAGGTATCGGACGGCGCCTACCGGCCGATCGGGGACCTCCATCAGCTCGCGATCCCGGAGACGCTCCGTTCGCTCATCGCCTCGCGGCTCGACGCCCTCGATCCGACGGACCGTTCGCTCGTCCTCGATGCGTCGGTCCTCGGCCACGCCTTCACGGTCGCCGGCCTCGCGGCGGTGAACGGCTGGCAGCCGGCCGATCTCGAGGCGCGACTCCTCGCGCTCGTCCGTCGCGAGATGTTCGAGCTCGAGGCTGACCCGCGCTCGCCGGAGCGGGGCCAGTATCGCTTCGTCCAGTCGCTCATCCGCGAGGTCGCCTACTCGGCGTTGGCGCGGCGGGAGCGTCGGACGCGCCACCTCGCCGCCGCCCGCTACTTCGAGATGCTCGGTGAGGACGAGCTCGCCGGCGCGCTCGCGTCGCACTACCTCGCCGCGCACGAGGCGTCCGCCGCCGGGGCAGAGGCGGAGGCGGTCGCGATCCAGGCCCGACTCGCGCTCCGCGGAGCGGCTGAGCGAGCGGCATCGCTCGGCGCCCACGACCAGGCCGTGACCTATCTCGTCCAGGCGGTCGCCGTAACGCCCGATGCGGCCGAGCGCGCCGACCTGCGGATCCGGGCCGCGACCTCCGCCTCTGATGCGGCGGATCACGACCGCGCCGAGACCCTGGCCCGGGAGGCCGTCGAGGAATTTCGACGGGCCGAAGATCCCGCCGGCGCAGGCCGGGCCACCGCCGAGCTCGGAGCGATCCTCCTCAATGCAGGAAAGGTCGCGTCCGCCCTCGACGAGCTGCGGACGGCGCTCGATGGGCTCTCCGACGATACGCCGGAGCAGGTCCGGGCGCGATTGCTCGCGAACCTCTCGCGGTCGCTCTATCGGAACGACCGGTCGGCCGAGGCGGTCGAGATGGCCGATCGCGCGCTCGCCATTGCCGAGCGCCTCGACCTCGAGGAGGTCGTCGCGGACGCGTTCAACAACAAGGCCGCGGCGCTCTCGTATCTCGGACGGCGGCGGGAGGCGGTCGCGCTCATGGAAACCGCCATCGCCATCGCCGAGCACGGTGGGTTCGTCGCCGCGGAACTGCGCGCCCGGAGCAACCTCACGTCTGTCCTCTGGAGCACCGATCCGTATCGGGCTGGCCAGATGCAATTCGCCAACCTCGAGCTCGCGCGTCGGGTCGGCAACCTCCAGATGGCCGAATGGATCGCGAATTCGGCGATCGCCACCGCGTGGTGGGCCGGTGAGGATTGGGACGCTGCACTCGTCATCGCAGAAGAGGCGCTCGCCGTCGCACGCTCACCGATCGACGAGGCGGCGATCCTCGCCAGCCGAGCCCTCATCCTCGTCTCCCGCGGCGAACCGACGGACGCTGACGCGGAACGCCTCGACGCGGTCGCTGCCGGCAGCAGTTACACGGGGACGATCGCGGCGGCCGCGTATCTCCGCGGGGACCGAGCACTCTGGCGAGGCGAGTACCGCGTCGCCTTCGACGAGATGGTCCGAGCGGCGGACACGGAGCATGGGCTCACCGCGATCTACCTCGACGACGCGATGCGGCCCGCCCTCTGGGGAGGCGACCTCGCCGCCGCGCGCTCGACGGCCGACCGACTCGATGCCGATCCCGATGCCGGCGCGGCGCTCCAGGCCGCCGATAGGGTAGCCGCCCGGGCCGGCATCGCCGCTCTCGAAGGGCGCCGGGAGGACGCGCTCGCGGGCTACCGCGACGCCAGAGACCGATATCGCGACCTTCGGCTCGGCTTCAAGCTTGCCTGCGTGGATCTGGACATGGTCATCCTGCTCGGCCTGGACGATCCGGAGGTCCGCTCCGCCGCGGACGAGGCCCGGACGACCTTCGAGCGCGTCGGGGCGCGACCGTACCTCGACCGTCTCGACTCCGCCGTTCAGTCGGCGATCCAGACCCGATAGCGGGTGATCGTCCGGAAGCCGAGAGCGCGATAGAACGGCTCGCCCGACGGCGACGATTCGAGGACGGTCAGGCGGGCGCCGCCTGCGAGCCCGGACTGCACCGCCGCGCCGAGGACCGCCGCGCCATGACCGAGCCGCCGCATCGCCGGAGCGGTCCCGACCCAGACGATCCGCGTCATCGGGCCGTGGGTGAACGACATCGCCGCGGCGGCCGCGACGCCGCGCTCGTCGAACCCCATGAACGCGGCGTTCCCCGCCCCGTCGAACCATCTGTCGTCGTCGAGGGCCATGTCGATCCCCGCTCGATCGATCGCCCCGCCCGGGTCGGCGAGCTCCACGACGGACCTCAGTGCCGCCCGATCGATCGCGTCGGCCACCCGCCGGACCGTCGTTCCGGACGTCCCGCTCGCCGGCGTCGGCGGCCCCTCGAGGATCATGACGGGCAGATCGACCGACGGCCTGAAGCCGGCCAGCGGGAGCGCGCGCTCGAGCGCGCCGTCGACGTGGCCTCGGGTCCACGTGCGGTAGCCATCCTCGTGCCCCGTGGTCCCCCGCGCGGATCGGTCCATCCGGCCGCCCACGAGGGATCGCCGGAACGCGGCGAGATTCTCATCGACGAGATCGAGGATCTCCGCGTCCGTCAGGACCGCGATCATCGCGGGGCGAGGGCCCGCAGCGCGACCGCGGCGTGCAAAGCCGCCCCGATCGCCATGGGCGCCTCCTCGAAGACGACCCGGTTCGAGTGGTTCTGCGGGCCGGTCATCGGGTCGTCCGTGGCCGGCCGCGCACCGATGAACGCCATCGCCCCGTCGACACGCTGGAGGATGTAGGAGAAGTCCTCCGCGCCCATGATCGGCGCGTCGAGGCGAAGGATCGCGTCCGTGCCGACGAGGTCGGTCGCCGTTGCGACGATCCGCTCCACCGCGGCCGGGTCGTTCATCGTCACCGGGTAACCCGCCTCGATCTCGACGTCCGCGGCCGCCCCGTGAGCGGCTGCCGTCCCGGCGACCAGCTGGCGGATGTGGGTCGAGATGCCGGTCCGGGTCTCCTCGGAGACCGTCCGGATGGTGCCTTCGAGGAAGGCCGTCTCGGGGATGATGTTGGAGGTGGTGCCCGCCGTGACGTGGGCGATCGTGACGACCGCGGGATCGAAGACATCGATGCGTCGACCGACCATCGTCTGGAGCCCGAGGACGAGATCCGCCGCCACGGTGATCGGATCGAGGGCGAGGTGGGGCGCGGAGGCGTGCCCACCTCGGCCGCGGACGGTGATCCGGAGGGTGTCGGCGGAGGCGAGCATGGCCCCGGAACGGACGGCGATCGCCCCACTCGGGTAGCGGGTGCTCGTGTGGAGCGCGAATGCCTCGCTCGGCATCCGGCCGGCCGCCTCGAGCAGTCCCTCCTCGAGCATGAACCGCGCCCCGTGATAGCCCTCCTCGCCCGGCTGGAACATGAGGATGACGCTCCCCGCCAGGCGGTCGCGGCGCGCAAGGAGCAGGCGAGCCCCGCCGAGGAGCATCGCGACGTGGGTGTCGTGCCCGCACGCGTGCATCGCGCCATCCGTCGCGGACGCGAACGGCAGGCCGGAATCCTCGTGAAGCGGGAGCGCGTCCATGTCCGCCCGAAGAAGGACCGCCGGGCCGGTCGCGGCACCAGGCGCCGTCCCCTCGATGACGGCGACGACGGACGAGAGCACGGTTCCGAGCCGGGGCTCGAGCCCGAGGGCCCGGAGGTCGGTGGCGATCGCGGCCTGTGTCTCCGGCAGGTGGAGGCCGATCTCCGGCCGGGCGTGCAACACCCGACGGATCGCGATGAGCTCGGGGAGGATGGCCGAGGCGGCGGGGAGCAGGTCGGCGGGGGTCGTCGTCATCGTCGCAGTATCGCGCGGTCCGACCACATGTCCATCGTCATGCCGGTGCTCCCTGTGACGCCGCCCACCGGCCCACGATCCGGTCGAGCCGATCGAAGTGGACGCCTTCGAGCTCGCGGGCGGCGAGGATGAAGCGTTCGAGCATGGCGATCCGGTGGCCGCGGCCGATCGCCTCCGGATGCATCGTCAGGGTGAGGACGCCGCCGGGCTCGTGCTCCCAGGCGTAGCGGAGCTCGCCGAGCCAGATCTCCTCGACCTTGGACGGCGCGCTCATCGGCCCCACCCCGCGATCCCCGGGTTCGAAGTGCGGCCAGTCGTCGAGCGCCCAGCTGATCGGAACCTCGACGAGCCGACCCGCCTCACCGAAGACGGATCGAGCCGTGTCGTGGCGGTCGCCGCGACGAACCCACGAGAGGCGGAGGTCATCCGCCATGAGCGACGAGTCGTAGCGGAAGCCGAGCTCCTCGGCGAGCTCGAGCGTCCGTGGCGACAGCGACCAGTACGGGGCGCGGAAACCGGCCGGCGGGGCGCCCGCGGCGTTCGCGATCGCCTCGAACGAGCGGGCCATGATCGTCCGCTCTTCCGTCGGGTCCAGCGCGGCCAGGTCCTCGTGCGCCCAGCCGTGGCAGGCGAGCTCGTGGCCGCCGGCAACGATCGCGGCGACGCTCTCCGGGAACGTCGCGAGCGTGTGGCCGGGGACGAAGAAGGTCGCCCGGATCTCGTGCCGGCGGAGGAGGTCGAGGATCCGCGGCACGCCCACCCGAGGCCCGAATTCGCCGCGCGAGATGAGGACAGGCCCGTGTCCGCGGCTGACCTCGGACGAGATGGCGTCGTGGTCGAACGTGAGGGCGACCGTCAGCCGGGGCGACGGGCCGGCGGTCGCCTCCACGCCGGGCAGGGTTTCGGCGATCGATCGCGGCGGCGGCAGGGCCGGCGCTTCGATCAGCGGCGGCCGCCGAGGAGCCGGAGCATCGCGAAGAACAGGTTGATGAAGTCGAGGTAGAGGCGGAACGCCCCCATGACCGCGCCCTTCTCCATCGTCCCGGCCCACGCCGCGACATCTCCCCGCTGGATCCGCTGGACGTCCCAGGCGGTGAGCCCGGTGAAGACGATGACAGTGATGAACGAGACGATGTAGCCGAGCATATTCGACTGGAGGAACAGGTTCACCACGCTGGCGACGATGACCCCGATGAGGCCCATGAACAGGTAGGCGCCCATCGAGGTGAGGTCGCGCTTCGTCACGGCACCGTAGACGGCAGCTCCGCCGAACACCGCCGCCGCACTCAGGCCGGCGGCAAGGACGGAGGCGACGGGGTAGACGAGAAGGACGAAGCCGAACGTCACGCCGGTCATCGCCGCGTAGACGAAGAACAGCCCCAGCCCGATCGTCGCGGGGATGCTCCGGATCGCGAAGCTCAGGACCATCGCGACGATGAGCTGGGCGACGATGATCGGGAGGAACAGGCCGGACAGGTTGGCGAGCTGCGTCGTCGGCAGGGACGAGACCCACCAGCCGACCCCGGTGGTGACGAGCAGGCCGACGAACATCCAGAGGAAGGCCTGCGACAGGAACGCCGTGGAGAGGGCGGTCGTGGGCCTGACGCCGAGCCGAGATGGGGAGAAGGAGGAGCCGTACTGATTCATCGTGTCCACCTCGTGAGTCCGGACGGAGATCCGTCCCGTCTCATGGTTCGCGCCGTGCCCGTCCGCGGTTCGGGCGGGCCGGATTCGCGGTTCGCGCCTCGGCCTGTTCGGCCGCCCTGGCGAGCACCCAGACGAGGTCCGCCAGGCGATTGAGATACGGTAGCAGGTAGTCGCCGGGGACCATCCCGTCGTGGTCCAGCGCCACGGCACGACGCTCCGCGCGCCGGAGGACCGTCCGCGCAAGCTCGAGGGCCGCGCTCGGCCGCGTCTCGCCCGGGACGACGAACTCGCGCGGCATCTCGATCCCCGCCTCCGTCTCGGCGAGGAGGCGTTCGATGCCCTCCACCATCGCCGCGCTCACCCGCGTCTCGCCGTCGCGAAGCCGATCCCAGGCGTCCCGCGTGGTGGCCAGCTCGGCGCCGACGACGAACAGCTCCCGCTGAAGCCGGAGGATGAGCTCGCCGAGACCCGCAAGCCCGGCCGGGAGCGTTCCATAGCGCCCTTTGACATCGAGTTCGGCACGCGCGAGGCCGAGGGCCGCGACGGCCTCGTCGATCGTGCCGTACGCCTCCGTCCGCGGGTCGTCCTTCGGGATGCGGGGGCCGCCGTAGAGGAGGCCCGTCGTGCCGTCGTCACCGCGTCGCGTGGCGACTGCCGAGTCGAACGCGCGACGCTCCGCCGTCACGACTCCGGGCTCACGATTCCGCGCTCACCACATGAGACCCGCTTCGCGCGGGTCCCACCGCTCGGCGAGGAGCGTCACCTTGACGTCGTGCTCGACGACCGACTCGGCCTGCTCCTTGACCTGCTGGATCATCGATCCGGCGTAGGGGCAGAACGGGGTCGTGAGGATCATCTTGATCTCGGTGCTGTCCGGTCCGAGGATCACCTGTTTGATGAGGGCGAGCTCGACGACGTTCATGCCGATCTCCGGATCCACGACCGAGCGGAGCGCGTCGAGGATCGCGAGCTCCGTGGCGCGCTTCTCCGGATCGAACGGCGGGGCCGCGGGGATCGTCGGGGTCATGGGGGTCATGGGGGTCGTCTCGTCGATCGTGGTGGTCGTCTCGTCCGTCATCGCGGAAATCCTACCACCGGACTCGGGAATGACCGCCGGGTCATCCCGCGGGGCGTCAGGTGTCGACGGTCGCGGTGGCCCCGACGACGGTCGCGGTGGCCCCGACGACGATCCCCGGCACGCGAAGTTCCGATGGGAGGATGCGCGCCTCGTCGGTGGTGTAGCCCGGGCCGAGCAGCGAGCCATCCTCGGCGAAGAACGCGGCGTATCGGTCGCGATGCTCTGCCGCGTAGACGAAGGCCGTCGCGATGCCGAGCGTCCGGAGTTCTGGATGGTCCGTCAGGATGTCCGTCAGGGTGTAGCCGTTGCGGCGGAGCTCGAGGAGCTGGTGGACCGTGAGTCGCGAGCCGTAGCAGAACGGCTCGCCGTTCATGACGAGCGGGTCCACCTTCACCCACTTGATCGTCATCGGACTTCCTCCGGCACCCTCATGCGCCCTTGTAGATCGCCTGGAGGATGCGGTTCCGCTTGCGTGCGTCGCCGGCGATGCGGCGGTGCCAGCGGAAGACTTCGATCGCGGCGTCGAGCGCGGCGTCGGCGGCGGTCTGCTCGGTGGGTGTGAGGATGGCCCGGACGACCGCCCGGAATGCCTCGGCGAGGGTCGTGAGATCGTCCATCGAGACTCGGCGCCGGCGATACGGTGGAGCGATCTGCTCGGCGAACGTCCGCATCGGGGTGGGGTCGCCGGCGGCGACGCAGAGCGCGATCCGGTCGGTCCAGATCCCGGTGTCGCGGAGCAGCTGGCGGAGGCCGACCTCACCGAGGCGATCGCGAAGCGTCGGATCGGCGGACGTCGCCGCCTCGATCACCCGAACGCCCACCTCGGCAGTCGCCGCCCGGAGACGCGCGGCTCCGGCCGGAAAGCCGGCGCGTTCGTCGAGAGGCGGCAGACCGAGGTTCGGATGGCTCACGGGACGGAAGTCTAGCGCCGAGGGAGGCGGTGCGCGACGATGTGCGCCGACGGACACCGATCGATGCCACCGTGGAGACACCGATGGAACCATCCGCACCCGACCAGGCCGGCACCGCTCGCGACGAGGCGGCAGGCGCGAGACGTCCCCTCGACCCAGGGGAGGTCGTGCCGACCGCCGTCCGGCGGACCCTCGCTCGAGCGCCGTCCGAACGATACGGCCAGGTCCACGGGACGGACGAGCGATCCGACGGGCCGCCGCATGGATCGCTTCGAGGAGCGCTCATCGGTGCGATCGTCCCGGCCCTCGTCGGTGGAGCCGCGCTCGTCGTTCTCGGCTCGCCACTCGCGCTGGCCGAGCCCCTCGTCCTCGTCGCCCTCGGGCTCGGGATCGCGACCGGCCTCGGGGCGCGACGCGGAGGCGGCGGCGCAGTCGAGCGCCGGCGGCGGCGGATGCTCGCGGTCTCGGCCGCCCTCATCGCCGTCTTCGTCGCGGAGATCGTCGTGTGGCGCCTGGCGCTCGCCCAGGGGGGAGACCTCGCCTTCCCCGACTACGAGCTCCAGGCCTTCGGGCCGGTCGGGGTGCTCCAGCCGGTCGCCGCCGGCATCGCCGCCTGGGCAGCGGCCTGACGAGCGCCGGACCGGTGGCCGTCAGCGCATCTCGACCGCCGCGAGTTCCTCCTCGATCAGCCGTGGCGTGAGCTGCTCGCGGAGGAGGCGACCGAACCTCGCCGACCGATCGGGCTCCGGGACCACCTCGAGCCATCGACGGAGGAGCGCTTCCCCCTCCGTGTAGACGAACACGTAGGCGCGCCAGAGCGGGTGCTCGATGAACGCGAGCCGCTGCTCGGCCCGGTCGGGCGCCATGAGCCCGACATCGCCCAGATAGGTGAGCACGGCGTCGCGATCCGCCCCATCGACGTGGAGCATGAGCGCGGCGTTGACCGCGACCGCCCGGAGCGTCGCTCGCGCCGGAGCCATCGCCACGGTCCGGAGGGCATGCTCGCGAGCGGCGATCGGGTCTCTGGCGAGCGCGAGGCCGGCGATCCGGTACAGCTCGACGAGCAGGTCCACGAGGCGGTCCGCCGGTGCGGCGAATCGCACGCCGAGGTCCGCCAGGCCCTCGCTCATGAGGCACTCGGGGGTATCGATGAGGAGGATGCTCGCCTCCAGGCGGCCTGCCGCGGCGACCTGGTCGGCCTCCTTCCAGGCGTGCTCGAGATGGTGGCCGGGATACGTCTCGTGGGCGAGCGTGTGCGTGAGCCCGTCCACCCGGATCGGAACGTCCGTGTTCAGGTCGACGCGGGAGCGAAAGCCGCCGTCGTACCAGTCATAGCCGGTCCACGGCTGCGCGCGGACCAGGCCGACGCGGAGCGATTCACCCTCCGGCAGGCCGAAGATCGCGCGAGCCCGTTCGCGGTACTCCGCGACCAGTGCCTCCGCGACCGCCGGGAGCCGATCGACGGGGACGATGGTCGCCGCATCCCACGCTGCCAGGCGGTCGCCGATCGGCCCGGAGCCCGACGCCGAACCCGAGCCCGAGCGCGAGCCCGAGCCCGAGCCCGAGCCCGAGCCCGAGCCCGCCAGGAGCGCCTCCAGCGCTGCGGCGGCGGCGGCGAACTCCGACTCGGGCCGACGCGTCGGCCGGATGCCGAAGCACGCCGCGACGTGCGCCTCGTACGGGAGCGGGTCGCCGGCGAGCCGGCGAGCCTGCGCCTCGAGCGCGACGAGCTGGTCGACGAGCCACGATCGCCGGGCGCCGTCCTCGACCTCCCTCTCGACGCGCTCGCGGAGCGTGAGCGCGTCCTCGCGGAGGCGGGCGGGGGCACGGCGCGCCTCGATATCCACCTGCGCCTTGAGCTCGGCCGGTCCGTAGAAGGCGTCCACAAGCCCCGGCCGATGCTGGTCGAGGCGAAGTGCGAGGAGGAGGTAGTCGCGCGCGATCGGGTCGGGCGCGGGGACGTGGCGCTCACCACCGACGGCCGGCACCATGGCGCGGGGCGAGGTCACTGATCCGGCCGGGCCGGCCGTCCGCGCGCTGGCGAGTCCCCGTGCGGCAGTTCGCCCATGCCCTGGCCGACCGCCACGCCGCCCTCCTCACCGCGGAACGGCATTCCCTGCCGCTCGACCGCGTCCAGGCTCATCCGGAGGGCGGCGGTCTTCGCGGCGGCGACCTCCCGAACATATCCCGCCTCCTCGTCGAGCGTCATCGGCCGCCCGCGGACAATCGTGCGGGGCTTGCCGACCATGAGCCAGGCGAGGTGATAGCGGTCCATCGAGCCCCAGGCCTCGACGAGCAGGTCGTCGGACAGCTGGAGCCACGTCCGGAGCGCATCGAGGCTCGGGTTCGCGGCGAGCCGGTCGCCCTCCTGCACGAGCCGCCGGGTCCGGGCGATGAGCTCGGCACGGGTCATGGTCGGCCACCTGCAGGCTCGTCGCCGCCGACGATGAACGACTCGCGGTCGCGGCGGGCGCGGATCGTCCATGGTCCCGGTCTCCCCGACCCGATCGGCGAACCCGCGAATCGCGTGAGCGGGAGGATGCCGGCGACGCTGCTGCAGAGGAACGCCTCATCCGCCTCCGCGAGGTCGCGGCTCGTGAGCCACCCCTCCAGCGGGTCGAGCCCGACGCGGGTTGCCCAGCGGAGGACCCACGACCGGGTCGTCCCCGGCAGTACCGCGCACGCGAGCGCGGGTGTGGCGAGCTCATGACCCCGGACCAGCACGATGTTCGCGGTGGTCGCCTCCGACAGGAACCCGTCCATCGTGAGGAACAGCGCGTCGTCCGCTCCCGCCCGACGGGCCTCCAGTCTGGCGTGTACGTAGTCCGCCCGGCTCGTCGTCTTGAGCCCCGCGAGCGGATTCTCCGGGTCGCGTCGCACGGCACTCGCGACCAGGTGCAGCCCCCGCTCGATGTGGCCGGCGGGCGGCGGGACGACCGGCCACGCCTGGATGACGATCGTGGGCTCGACCGACTCGTCCGCCGGCAGCAGTCCACGGCCGACGATCGCACCACGGCTCACGGTGACCCGGACCGCCACGTCACCGTCCGCTCCTCCCTGGGCCTCCGCTTCCACGAGCTCGGCGATCCCGGCGCGGAGCCGGATCTCGAGATCGTCCGGGAGTCCGATCCCGAGACCATCGGCGGATCGACGGAGGCGGGCGGTGTGCTCGGCGAGCTCGGTCGCCCTGCCGGCGCGGACGCGCAGCGTCTCGAAGATGCCGTCGCCGAGCTGGAACCCGCGGTCGAATGCCGAGAGGTGCGCTCCCTCCGCCGGAAGCAGCCGGCCATCCACCCAGACGTGGCGCGGTCCGCCCGCTCCGCCGGTCACCGATCCGCCTCACGGCCGCCGATCGCCCCGAGCGGACCGCGGGCCTTGGCGACCGTCTCCTCCCACTCGGCGGCGGGATCGCTGCGCCACGTGATGCCGCCGCCCACGTTGAGGCTCAGTCGCCTCCCGTCCGCCACGAACGTGCGGATGAGGATGCTCGTCGCCATCGCCCCATCCGGCCCGATCCAGCCGAGTGCCCCGGTGTACGGCCCGCGCCTGATCGTCTCGAGGCCTTCGAGGATCTCCATCGCCCGGATCTTCGGCGCGCCGGTGATCGATCCTCCGGGAAAGGCCGCGGCGAGGAGATCGAACACGTCCCGCCCGGGCGCGAGCCGTCCGGTGACCGTCGAGACGAGATGCTGGACCGCGGCGGTCCGCTCAAGGCGGCAGAGTCGCGGGACTCGGACGCTCCCCGGTGAGCAGACACGTCCGAGGTCGTTGCGGAGGACGTCGACGATCATCGTGTTCTCGGCTCGATCCTTCGCCGACGTGAGGAGCTCGTGCGCGAGGGCCCGATCGTCGCGCCGATCGCGTCCCCTCGGGCGCGTGCCCTTGATCGGATCGGCCACGACGATGCCGGCCGGGTCGACGGCGAGGAACGGCTCCGGCGATGCCGAGACGATCGCGCGGCGGGCGCCCGATGGCGCCGCACCGAGATCGAGATACGCCGCGTACAACGCCGGATCGCCGGTCCGCACCTGCCGGTGGAGCGGCCACGGGTCGCCGGTGAACGGTGTCTCGAGCCGCCGGCTCAGGTTCGCCTGGTAGATCTCGCCGGCGGCGATCGCCGACCGGATCGCCTCCACCCGTGCTTCGAAGTCCGGACGCGTGAGCGACGACGTGAACACAGCGCCATCGAAGGCGACGCCGTCCGCAGGGAGGATCTGGGCCGGTCCGGCAAGCAGCCGTTCACGGACCCGTGCGAGTCGGGCCTCGAACGCCGATCCCCGACGATCGGCGGCGCGCCCGCCGAGCCATGCCGCGCCCGTCCGTCGGTCCCACGCCACCACCCAGTCGTGGAGGGCGAGCCGGGCGATCGGCAGCTCCTGGTCGTCGATGGCGATCGTCCGCCGGGACTCGAGGGCGAGGCCGACGTCGTACCCGAGGTAGCCGACGAGGCCGCCGACGAACGGCGGTGCCGTGCGTCCCTCGGACGCAGCGAGGCTGACGGGATCAGCGGCGAGGCGTCCGAGCATCCGGCGCGCCTCAACGAACGCCCACCAGGCCGGACCCGCACCGCTCGCCGTCGAGCCACGTCCCGTCCGTTCGTCGATCCTCCCGTCGGGATCCGTCACCTCGAGAGTCGCGACGGGGTCGGCGGTCAGGTAGCTCCAGCGCGACCGACGACCCGGCCGGCCGCTCTCGAGAAGGGCGAGCCCGGGCAGGTCGCGGAACATCTCGGCGACGTCCATGGGGGCCCGACGACCGACCGCGTCGGGGAGTCGTTCGAGGCGGGCGGGCGACGCGTCGATCGTCGTGCGTGCCCGGCTCGCGGCCTCGATCCCGATCATGCGCCGATCATAGGGTGGGGCGCCAGGCTGGGGGGAAGCCTGACGCCCCTCGGAAGGTGCGACCATCGCCGCTGGACCGACGTCTGTCGCAGGCGCTCCGTCGGTCCGATTACGCCGATGTGCCGACCGGGACGGGGCGCTCGATCGGCATCGCCACCATGCTCCCCCACTCCGTCCATGAGCCATCGTAGTTCCGGACTCGCCGATAGCCAAGTAGCTCGTGGAGCACGAACCAGGTGTGCGAGGAGCGCTCGCCGATCCGGCAGTACGCGATGACGTCCTTGTCCGGCGTCACGCCCTTCGCCTCGTAGAGTGCCCGGAGCTCCTCGGTGGGCTTGAACGTGCCGTCCTCGCGCACCGTCTGAGCCCACGGGATCGAGGCGGCACCGGGGATGTGGCCGGCCCGCTGCGCCGTCTCGGTCATGCCGGGAGGGGCGATGATCTCGCCGTTGAACTCGGCCGGGGAGCGCACGTCGACGAGGACGAGCTCGGCATCACCGAGACGGGGCAGGATGTCGTCATGGAACGCCCGCAGGGCGAAGTCCGGCTCGGGCAGCCGGTAGCCCGTCTGGGCATGGCCCGCTGCGTCCGTCGTGAGCGGAAGGCCGTGGTCGAGCCAGTACTTGCGGCCTCCGTCGAGGATCCGCGTGTCGCGGTGACCATAGAGCTTGAGCTGCCAGTAGGCCCACGCGGCGAACCAGTTGTTGTTGTCGCCGTACAGGACGACGATCGTGTCCGGCCCGATGCCGGAGTTCGACAGGAGAGCGGAGAGGTCGTCGCGTCCGGCGATGTCGCGGCGGATGCCATCGGAGAGCTGGCTCGTCCAGTTCCAGCCGATCGCGCCAGGGATGTGGCTCTGTTCGTAGGCGGTCGTGTCGACGTCGACCTCGACGAACCTGACCGCCGGGTCGTCCAGGTGTGCCTGGGCCCAGGTGGCGTCGACGAGGACGGCGGGATGGGTGGATGCGGTCATGGGGATCGATCTCCGAAGGTGGGCCGGTCGGTTGACCGAATGCCGAGGGACGCGACCCGGGTGAAACGGGGCCGCGGGCGGCCGCCCGGGTGGGCGGCGGACGATGCGGGCGGGTCCCCGGGGGCCGGGTCGCGATCAGCGCGACGTCCGGAGCCTCCCGGCCCGCCGGGGACACGAGCAGCGGCCCAGGATCGGATCGGCCACGAGGGAAGGCGATCGCCGACCGTCAGGCATCGCCCGAAACCCGATCGAGCCTGCTGAAGGCGGTCAGAGCGGCCCGGCAGGCGGCGACCTCGCGCTCGACCTGGCGAACGATCCACGGATCGACGCGGCTCGAGTCCTCGATCGTCACGGTTGGTCCGTACGGGCCCTCATCGAGCTCGATGCCCGCCGCCGTCCGGTAGTCGGAGCGCCAGTTCGACTGAAGCGCGAGGAGGGCGTCCCCGACGACGCGGCGGTCGAAGATCCAATCGAGATAGGTGCCGTCGAGCGCGGCGACGATATCGTCGAGGCGGATCGGCCGGCCACGATCGAGCCGCGCGACGAGGTGGAGGATGCGGGCGGTGGCGAACGGATCGCCCGACTCGGCGATCGTCGGCGGGTCGATATCGACCGCAGGCAGACCCGACGGTCCGGGCCGGAGCGTGATCGTGCCGGGGCGGGCGGTCAGGACCTCGGTGATGGTCTCGGGCATCTCCGACCTATCTACTCGGATTTCGGTCGGAGGATAGCACAGGCCCTCCCCAGGCCGGCCCTGCCTGCTGCGGGCGGCTGCGGAGATCCGCGAGTTGGCGCATCCTCTGCCGACCCATCCCCGCCGCGTCGACGCGGCCTGCCGAACCGGGAGATCGACCGTGGACCCGATGTGGCCCGAGCAACGCGCCGACGATCGGCACGCTGCCGACGAGCAGACGCCGCAACGCGCGACGTCGTCCGAGACCGTTCCCCCGGCCTGGCCCGGGCTCGGCTCCGCGTCGGGAGACGCGGGACTGCCCGCCGGCGGCCCATGGCGGGTGGTCGAGCCCCGCCGACCACGCGTGGGACTCGGGATCGCCGTCGTCGTCGTCCTCGCCCTCGCATTCTCGTCCGGTGCCGCGGTGGACCGCGCCGTCCTCGCGACCGCGCCCTCCGCCACGAGCACCGGCGTCTCGGGCAACGCCTCCCAACCGCCCCAGTTCAAGACGTTCTGGGAAGCGTGGAACATCATCCAGCAGCACTACGTGGACCGATCCGCGCTCGACCCGACGAAGCTCACCTACGGCGCGACGACCGGTCTGGTGGATGCACTCGGTGACACGGGACACTCGCGATTCCTTACCCCGGCGGAGGTCACGGCGTCGCATCAGTCGCTGTCCGGTTCCATCACCGGCATCGGGGCCCGGATGGCCCAGGTGGCTTCGCAGTTCGTCATCCAATCCGTCGTGCCGGGCTCACCGGCCGAGAAGGCCGGCCTTCGCTCGGGGGACACCGTTCTCGAGGTGAACGGGGCGCCGGTGGACGGACAGACGCTCGACCAGGTCGTTGCGAGCATCCGCGGCCCGGCCGGCACGACGGTCCGCCTGCAGATCGGGCGGCCGGGGCAGAATCCGTTCAGCGTTTCGATCGTCCGTGCGGCGATCACAGTGCCGGCGGTGAGCTGGGCGCTCGTCCCGGGCACGAAGGTCGCGGACATCCGGATCGAGGAGTTCAGCAAGGGCGCTGCGGACGACCTCAGGGCCGCGCTCACGGACGCCACCGCGGCCGGCGCGACCTCGGTCGTGCTCGATCTCCGCGACGATCCGGGCGGGTACGTCGACGAGGCGATCGGGGTCGCGAGTGTGTTTCTCTCGAGCGGGGTCGTGTACCAGGAGCGGGACGCCTCGGGAGCGATCCGACCCATCTCCGTCCAGCAGGGCCAGCCGGCGTCGGCACTGCCCCTCGCGGTCCTCGTCAACCTCGGGTCCGCCAGTGCCTCCGAGATCGTCGCGGGTGCCCTGCAGGACGCTGGTCGGGCCAGGCTCTACGGCGAGACGACCTTCGGGACCGGGACCGTCCTCCAGGAGTTCGACCTCTCGGACGGATCCGCGCTGCTCCTCGGGACCGTCGAATGGCTCACGCCCAAGGGCCGTCAGATCTGGCACCACGGGATCGCGCCGGACGTCACGGTCGCCCTGCCGACGACGTCGCAGCTCGTCACCCCGGACGTCCTCCGCTCGGGTGGGTCGGCCGCGTACGCCAAGGCGAACGACACCCAGCTGGCGGCTGCGGTCAAGGGGCTCACCGCGGGCAAGTAGCGGCTCGCCGCGGGGCGGCGAGCCGGCTCCCATGCCGCGGGCGACCGAGACCTGCCAGATGACCCCCAGGCGGGCACTCGTCCGGGGCGCAGAGGACGATGCCGGGCGCACAGGCAGCCGAATGAGCGTGAGTGGCGCGGAGGTCTCGTCGCGACTGCTGCCATCTGTCCTGTTCGCGCGCCTTCTGTCAGGAAACGGTTGACCAGTGCGCGTGTGAGGACCATCTGGCGGAGACGGCTGATCAATACGGCCGGGTCGCGGCGGAGACGGGCGGGGCCCGCGGCGGAGACGGGCGGGGCCCGCGGCGAACGCGGGCGGACCCGGACTACAGTAGCTCGCCGTGCGCCGAGGCCGTCGGCTCGCCCTCGCGGGGTCTCGGCTCCTCGCCCGGACCGTACCGCGGCTCGGATCCGGACGCGGATCCAGCGAGCGCGGCAGACTCGACGGCCATCTCGCCAGACACGGCGGACACGGCGGTGACCTCGTCCCCGCCCGGCGCGGTGGCCGCGCCGCCGGCCTCGAGGACCACGAGCGGCAAACGAGTCTGCCCTTCGATCGCGCCGACGCCGAACGGGACCCACTTGTGCGGGTCCTGGAGGCGGTGCGCCTCGGTGTTGCCGCGGCTGTGCGTCTCGTCGAAGCCTCGTGGCTCGATCCACGTCCGTTCGCCCTCGAGCAGGCCGAGGACGCCGGATTGGCCGGGCTCGGGTCGCTCCCGCTGGCAGTACGCACATCGCGTGCTGTCGTGCCGCTCGTAGGTCGGCGGCTCCTCGTACGTCGTGATGTAGCCCTCGTAGTTCCGAAGGACCACCCTGTGGTCCGAGTACGAGATGAGGTAGTTCGGCATGACCGGGATCTTGCCGCCCCCGCCAGGCGCGTCGATGACGAAGGTCGGGACGGCGTACCCGGAGGTGTGGCCGCGCAATCCCTCCATGATCTCGAGTCCCTTGCCGACCGGTGTCCGGAAGTGACCGCTCCCGGCGACGAGGTCGCACTGGTAGAGGTAGTACGGTCGGATCCGGTTCTCGACGAGCCGGTGGACGAGAGCGCGCTGGATGTGGACGCAGTCGTTCACGCCCGCGAGCAGGACGCTCTGGTTCCCGACCGGCAGGCCCGCCTTCGTCAGCTTGTCGACGGCCCGCGAGACCTCGGGCGTGATCTCGTTCGGGTGGTTGAAGTGGAGGTTGATCCAGAGGGGGTGGTACCGCTCGAGCATCTCGCACAGTTCGTCGTCGATCCGCTGCGGGAGGAAGACCGGCACGCGAGAACCGATCCGGATGATCTCGATGTGCGGGATCTCGCGGAGACCACGGAGGATCGTTTCGAAGAGCTTCGGAGCGAGCGTGAGCCCATCTCCGCCGGAGATGAGCACGTCGCGGACCTGCGGCGTCCGCCGCAGGTAGTCGAGCTGCGCCTCGTGATCCTTGCGGTTGAAGTTCTGGGTGGGGTCGCCGACGATCCTGCTCCGGGTGCAGTACCGGCAATAGCTCGCGCACTGCGTCGTCACGAGCATGAGGACGCGGTCCGGGTAGCGATGGACCAGTCCCGGCACGGGGGAGTGGCGGTCTTCGGCGAGGCTGTCCTCCATCATCGCCGTGAACGCCTGCTGTTCGCGCCCGAGCGGGATCACCTGGCGGCGGATGGGATCGTTCGGATCGTGCGGATCGATGAGGCTGATGAAATAGGGGGTGATGTCCACCCGGAACTTGTCGGGTGCGGAGAGGCCAGCCCGCTCCTCATCCGTGAGATCGAGGATCTCCTCGATCTCGTGCAGCTCATTGACCCGGTGGCTCAGCTGCCAGCGCCAGTCGTTCCACTTCTCGGCCGGCACGTCCAGCCACTTCGGAGCCCGGCGACTCACCGCCGGTCGACCGTCCGGACCGAGCGCCCTCGCCGGATCGCGGCGATTGACGAATGGCTGGTCGACCGTCGCGGCATCGACTGCCGACCGACCGACCGGAGTCTGGACGACGACCGCCTCGATCCCCTGCGCGTCCACGTCGCCCACCTCCAGCCTTCCACCTCGTCGCCGCCACGAGCCGGCGACGCATAAAGTCTATGCAGACTGTATAGGGGGAGACTATAGAGCGGCGGGTTCGGCGAGGTCCAGTGCCGGGCGCGTCGGGTCGCGCCGCGCCGGATCGCGCCTCGCCTGCGCTACTCGCCGATCACGGACCAGAGGAAGCCCATCATGATGAAGAACCCGGTGAACAGGGCGATGAGCGCGAACCCGCCGTACGGAGAGTTGGCACCCTGGTGCGGGACGAGCTGCAGCCCGATCCCGAACACGAGCGCCCACCCGATGAACAGGAGAGTGAAGAGGAAGCGGGCGTTCGGGCTCGTGATCGCGCGGACCCAGCCGGAGGGCCGTCCCTCCGCCGACATGGACGAGCGCAGCACGATCAGGAGCATGACCCCCGCGACGCCGACCGAGGCGAAGAACGGGATCGGTTGATTGATCGGGAGCAGGAACAGGTCCACCGAAGATCCTCGACCGATCGGGGAGGTGCTCGACGGGTCGCATCCTAGCAGACGCGACGCGGACCGCGACCGCCAGCCGTGTATAGCATGGGCGGTCGATGGAGTCCTCATCCGAACGGCGTAGCCGGCCACGCGCGCACCGGGCTGCCTTCTACCTTCGTGCGCCGGCCCGCAGGATGTCCCTGAGGAACCGTCGCGCGAAGGCATCGGCATGACGCGCTTCGAGCGCCTCGGGCGGGCCGTCCATCGCCATCGGCGCGCCGTCATCGTCGCCTGGGGCCTGGTCATCGCGGCAGCCCTCCCGTTCGCCCCGCAGGTCGGTGGCGCGCTTCGGGCCGGCGGCTTCACCCTCGACACGCTCGAGGCGTCGCGAGCGAGAGCGATCCTCGGCGAAACGCTCCATGTCCCGCCGTCGGCGCTCGTCGTCGTCTTCCATTCGGCCGATCTCACGGCCGGTACGCCTGCCTTCGAGCGCTCCGTCGCGTCGGCGATGGCCCGAGTCCCGGCCGCGGCCCACGTCACGAGCGTCCTCTCTCACCTGACCGCGCCGCGCCAGGTGAGCCGGGACGGTCACACGGCGTACGACGTGGTCCTCCTCGATCTCTCGCCGGACGCCTCGCCCCTTGCGCTCGGCACGGTCGGCCCGGCTCTGGGACCCGCTCCGGGCCTGTCCGTCTCACTCGCCGGAGGTCCCGCGTTCTACGGCGACGTCCAGACGGTCTCCGAATCCGACCTTCGACGGAGCGAGCTCATCTCGCTGCCCCTCGCCGGACTCACCCTCATCCTCGTCTTCGGCAGCCTCGTCGCGGCCGCCGTCCCGCTCGCCGTCGGCGGCGCGGCGGTGATCGTGGCCCTGGCGATCATCTTCGCGCTCGCGAGCGCGATTCCGATGAGCATCTTCGTCCTCAATCTGGCGACCCTCCTCGGCCTCGGCCTGGGTGTGGACTACTCGCTCCTCCTGACGAGCCGCTTCCGCGAGGAGCTCGCGGCGCGCACCGGATGGAGGCGGATGGCGCCGGGGCCGGAGCGAGAGACCGCCCGCGACGCCGCGATCGAGGAGGCGATCCGGGTCACCGTCGCCACGGGCGGACGGGCCGTCTTCTTCTCGGGCCTCACCGTCCTCCTCGGCCTCATCGGGCTCGTCCTGTTCCAGTTCATGATCCTGCGGTCCGTCGGCATCGCCGGTGCCGTCGTGGTGGGCGTCGCCGTCCTCGCCGCCCTCACGCTCCTGCCGGCGATCCTCGGCACCCTCGGCCCGCGCATCGATGCCCTGGCGGTGCGCCGCGTCACGGTCGCCGCCGACGGCGAGGGACCATGGGCGCGGCTCGCTCGCCGGGTCATGCGCCACCCGGTCGCCGTCCTCGTCCCGACCCTCGCCGCCCTCCTCGTCCTCGCCGCCCCATTCAGCCAGGTGCGCTTCAACGCACCAGACGCGACGATCCTGCCGCCGTCCGTGCCGTCACGCGCGTCGTACGACCTCCTCGCGAGCCAGTTCGGCGAGGGCGAGTTCGCCCCGCTCATGCTCGCGATCCGGACGACCGGCCCGGCGACGTCGGCGGGGAACATCGCCGCGCTCTACGACTACTCGCGCCGGCTGGCCGCCGATCCGCGGGTGAGCCGGGTCGTCGGTCTCGTCAACGTCGACCCGCGGCTCACGCTCGCCCAGTACGAGCTCCTCTATACCGCGCCGACCGGCCCGCCCGACCGCTTCGTCCAGGCGACGCTGGCCGCGACGACCGCGGGCGATTTCACCGCCTTCACCGTCTACACGCCGTACGGCCCGAACGCGGACGCCGCGAGAGCGCTCGTCCGCGACCTCCGCGCACCGAGCGGCCCGCTCGCCGCTCCACCCGGAGCGACGGTCCTCGTGGGTGGCGGAGCGGCGGACGTCCAGGACGTCGTCTCGGAGGTCGCCGCCGAGTTCCCGCGGACCGGCATCTTCATCCTCGTGACGACCTACCTGGTCCTGTTCGTCCTCCTCCGGTCGGTGATCCTCCCGCTCAAGGCACTCGTCATGAACGCCCTGTCCATCGGCGCGAGCTTCGGGGCCCTCGTCTGGATCTTCCAGGAGGGGAACCTCTCGGCGATCCTCGGCTTCCAGCCGCTCGGCTTCGTCGAGACGACCCAGCCGGTGATCCTCTTCTGCGTCCTGTTCGGCCTGTCGATGGACTACGAGGTCTTCCTCCTGACGCGGATGAAGGAGACCTGGGACCGCACGGGCGACAACACGGAGGCGGTCGCCCGGGGCCTCGAACGGAGCGGCCGGATCGTCACCTCCGCCGCGGCGGTCGTCGTCGTGGTCGCGGGATCGTTCGCCTTCGCCGACATCGTCCTCATCAAGGCCCTCGGCGTCGGCATGGCGATCGCGGTGGCCCTCGACGCGACCGTCGTCCGGGCACTCCTCGTGCCGGCCACGATGCGACTCCTCGGGCACTGGAACTGGTGGATCCCGCGCCGCCTCGAACGGTGGCTCGCCCGACGCCTCGCCTTCGGCGAGGCGGACGCCGGGATCACGCCGCGATGAACCGGAATCACGCCGCTGGCAACCGCCAACCGTGCACCCGGGCGAGGCGGGTTCAGGCCGGCCGGGTTCGGGCGCTCGTGGTCGCAGCCGCGATCGCCCTCATCGTCGGCGCCTGTGCCGGGATGGCCGGCGGTGGTCCGATACTCGCCAACGCACCCGTCGTGCGACCGTCACCGGCTCCCGCGGCGACCCGCTTGCCGGTTCCGCCCGATCCCATCCCGATCGTCTTCCCGCGGGACGACGGCCCCCACGACCGGCTCACGGAATGGTGGTACTACACCGGTCATCTCCGCGATCGCACGACCGGCGCGCGATATGGCTTCGAGTTCGTCGTCTTCCGGGCCGAGCGCGGCGACTTCCCGGTCTCATGGGCCTCGCATCTCGCGATCACCGACGAACGCGGTGGCCGCTTCCTGTATGCCCAGCGGAGCGAGATCGGACCGCAGGTGGACGGGTCGCCGCGCGATCCGAACGGCACGCCGACCGGCTTCCGGCTCGCGATCGATGGCGCGAGTCCCGGGGCGCCGGTGACCGCGTTCCCGGGGTCGTGGACGATGGCCGGTGCGAACGGCTCGGACATCCTCGCCGCGACGATGTCGCCGACGGAGGCGGCCGCCGCCGGGAGCCCGGCCGGTGTCGGCCTCCGTCTCGCGCTCTCGGCGCGCAAGCCGCCGGCGCTCCATGGCATGAACGGCTTCATCGCATTCGGTCCGGCCGGCGGGTCGTACTACTACTCGCGAACGCGGCTGGCGGCGACGGGATCGCTCGTCGTGGACGGCCGCACGCTCGCCGTGGACGGCACGGCGTGGTTCGACCACCAGTGGGGCGACTTCATCGCCGTGGGCGGCGGCGGGTGGGACTGGTTCGCGATGAACCTCGGCGACGGCACGGACCTCACCCTGTCGCTCGTCCGCGACGCGTCAGGCGGCCATCCGCTCATGTACGGCACGTCCGTGGCGCCGGATGGGACCACCACCCACCTCGCCGCGACCGACTTCTCGGTGACCGTCACGGACCGTTGGACGAGTCCTCTCACCGGGACCACGTACCCGGCCGGCTGGCGGATCTCTGTGCCTCGGCTCGCGCTTGCGATCGACCTCCGACCCACGGTTGCCGGCCAGGAGCTCGACACGCGGGCGACGACGGGCGTCGTCTACTGGGAGGGCTCGCAGGTCGTCACCGCCGTCCGCGCCGGGCGGTCGATCGGCGGCGAGGGGTACGTCGAGCTGACGGGCTACGGTCCCTGACGCCCACGCCGGCGTCCGGCGTCCGGCGTCGGCATCGTCGGGGCGTCGGCATCGTCGGGGCGAGGCATACTCGCTGACGTGCGACTGGAGCTGACCCATCGGGGCGACTACGCGATCCGGGCGATGATCGCCCTCGCCCGCGTCCCGGACGGCGAGCGCCGATCCGTCCGCCGGATCGCCGAGGAGATGGACATCCCCGTCGCCTTCCTCCCGCAGGTCATGCGCGATCTCGTCGCCGCGGACCTCGTCGCGGGTGCGACCGGGCGGAGTGGCGGCTACCGGCTCGCACGGTCGTCATCGACCATCTCGATCCTCTCGATCGTCGAGTCGATCGAGGGCGATGCGCGGAGGACGACGTGCGTCCTCCGCGGCGGCCCATGCGGCCAGGACGGTCACTGCGACGTTCACGAGGTCTTCTTCGCGGCCCAGGCCGCCCTCCTTGAACGCCTGGGCGTGGCCATGCTCGCCGACGTCGTCACCGGCCGATCGATAGCGCCCGGATAGCACGGTCCGATCCGGGCCGAATGGCCCGTCCCACGTCCGCAGTACGACGTCAAACTCGTACTCCGATGGTACGAGTTAGGAGAGGAGGCACGCAACGATGAACGGACCGGCACGGCCGCGACACGCAGGACGCCGGATCGGCGGGGGCATCGCCCTGTTCGCCGCGATCGCTCTCGCCGGCTGTTCGACGGCCGGGGCGACACCCACATGGACCTTCCCCCCAGCCTCGGCTGGCGCCGCCGCCGCGGCCGCCTCGGCCGCTCCTGCCGGGACGCCATCGCCAGGCGCGAGCGGGGCGAGCTCGGTGAGCCCGAGCCCGGCGACCGGCACCGGCGGCGGAGGCGCGTCGGTTGCCGCCGCGCCCGTGGCCGACCCGAACGCCCCTGCCTACGTCCTCCGTGACGCGACCGCGCCGGCCCTCATGACCGGGACCGTCCACGATATCGACATGCCCATCATCGAGAAGGACATCACGGTTGCGAAGGGCTTCGTGGTCCACGCGTGGACGTTCGGCGGGACGGTCCCCGGGCCCACGATCCGCGTCCACCTCGGCGATACCGTCCGCATCCACCTGACGAACGAGGGGAAGATGAACCACTCGATCGACTTCCACGCGAGCCAGACCGCGTGGAACCGCCAGATGGTCGATATCGCCCCTGGAGCCACCTTCACCTACACCTTCACCGCTGACTACGCCGGCGTGTGGATGTATCACTGCGGCACCGCGCCGGCCCTCCTCCACATCGCGAACGGGATGTTCGGGATGGTCATCGTCGAGCCGAAGGGCGGCCTCAAGCCGGTCGACAAGGAGATCGCGCTCGTCCAGAGCGAGTGGTACCTCGGCGCCCAGGGCCAGCCCGCCGACTACGCGAAGGCGAACGCCGCCGCGGCGGCACCGGACTTCGTCGTGTTCAACGGCGTCGCGTTCCAATACAAGGACAACCCGATCGACGTCCCGGTGAAGGGTCGGGTGCGGGTCTTCCTCCTCGACGCGGGACCGAACCTCGACAGCTCGTTCCACGTCGTCGGGACGATCTTCGACTCGGTCGTCAAGGAGGGGGTCGCTCTCCTCAGGGGCAACGCCGGGGGCTGGGGCAGTCAGGCCGTCGACCTGTCGCCGGCCCAGGGCGCGATCATGGAGTTCAGTCCCCAGGAACCTGGCCTGTACGTGATGGTTACCCACGCCTTCAACCTCGTCGGCCGGGGAGCGATGGGGATCATCCAGGCGGGCGACGGGAAGCCACTGCCCTGATGCGCGTACGGCTCGCTCGGGTCGGGGCGAGGAGCGGATCGCGTCAACCGATGGTCGACCGGTCGTCGGACCGCTGGATCACGGTCGGTGGCCTCGTGACGAGCCTCGCCTTCCTCGCCGTCGGCGTGGCCTCGGTCCTCGTCCCATCCGGGGCGAGGCACGGCGACTGGCTGCCGCTCCATCTCGTCCTTGCGGGCGGGGCGACCACGGCGATCGCCGCCGTCGCCCCGTTCTTCTCGGCAGCCTCCGCGGCGGCCCCGCCGGCGGATCCACGGCTCCGGCTCGCGACCGTCGTCCTCGTCGCCGTCGGTGCCGGCACCGTGACCGGCGGGTTCGCCGCCGGCGCCGGACCGCTCGCCACCGTCGGCGGCATCCTGTTCATCGCGGGCTGCATGGCCCTCCTTGCGGCGACCCTCATGCCGCACCGCCGGTCGCTCACCGGACACCGGCGGTACGTCGTCGTCACGTACGGCGCGGCCGTCCTCGACGTCATCGTCGGAGCGAGTCTCGCCACGGCGTACGTGGCCGGCTGGTCTCCGATCGTCGAGGCCTGGGCGTCGATCAAGCCCGCTCACGCCACGCTCAACCTGTTCGGCTTCGTGAGCCTCGTCATCGCCGGAACGCTCCTTCACTTCTATCCGACCGTCGTCGGGGCGCGGATCGCGGCCGGACGCGCGGCCCGGTCCGCCATCCTCGGTCTCGCGGCCGGACCGCCCCTCATCGCGACGGGATTCGCGATCGGCTCCACGCTGCTCGGCGTCGCGGGCGCCGGAACCGAGCTCATCGGCGCCGTCGCACTGGTGGCGAATGCGCGGGCGCTCTGGCTGACCCGAGCCCGATGGACGACGGATCCCGGTTGGCATCGGGTCGCGATCGGCTGCCTCACCGCCGCGCAGGGCTGGTTCATCGTCGGCGTCGCCATCCTGGCGGCGCGGATCACCGCGCTCGGCGCCGTCCCGGCGGCATGGTCGATCGACCCGCTCGTCGGACCGATCGTCGTCGGCTGGGTCGTCCAGGTCATCCTCGGGTCGGCGACACACCTCGTGCCGGCGATCGGCCCCGGAGACCCGGCGACCCACGGCCGGCAGCGGGCGACCCTCGGGCTGCTGTCGAGGACCCGTCTGGCCTCGTTGCAGGTCGGGACGCTGCTCCTGACTGTCGGGGGACTCGGGGACGTGCCCGGGCTGGCGATCGTGGGCGAAGCGACCGTCGCCGCCGTGATGGCGACCACGGTCGTCCTCATCGGCGTCTCGGTCATCGTCGGGATGCGGGCGAACGCCGATGCGCACGCCCTGAGCCGCGAACGCGCCTGATCAGCGGCGCGTCATGAATCCTCCGCTCCCCGGCGGACCTCCCGTGCGGCGAGCGCGAGGACGGCCACGACGGTGACCGCATAGGCCACGCAATAGACGCAGATCGCGTGGATGACGAACAGCTCGAGATACGTGAGGGCCGCGACGACGAAGCAGCCGAGCAGGGCGAGTCCGTACGTCGCGAGGAGCGCACGGCGATCGCCCGTCCGCCACCACCACGCGCCGAGTGCGAGCAGGGCGACGGAGAATGCGACCCCGAACACCGCGACCGGGATACCGGCCACCGCACTGTACGACGACGAGGCGACCGTCTCGCAGCCGCGGAGCGGGCCGCAGACGGGCGGCTCGCCGGCGAGCTTCGTCGCTGCGAGGTAGAGCGCCACCACGAGGCCGATCGCGGCGGAGACGGTCATCGCCGCCCCCGAGCGTCGTTCCCTCACGCAGCGGAGGATACGCTCGGACTCGGACGAGCAGTCGGCGGCGACGGGCTTGCGGCCGTGGACCCGGCCGCCGCTGCCGCCGCGCGGATCGCCGACGCGAGACTGTCGTACGAGGGAACGCCGACGATCATCCGACCGTTGACGAAGAGCGTCGGCGTCGAGGTCACGCCCTTCGCCGCGCCGGCGGCGGTCTCGGCCGCGACCGCGGCGGCGACGGTCCCGTCGGAGGTGCATGCCTGGAAGGCGGACGTGTCGAGCCCCACGGCCTGCGCCATCGCGAGCAACCGCGACGCCGTGAACGACCCGACATTCTCGCCCAGCTGGTTCCAGAACAGGTAGTCGTGGTACTCCCAGAAGCGCCCCTGCCGGGCCGCACAGCGGGCGGCCACCGCAGCGTCGTTCGATTCGTCCGGTGTATGGCCGGCGCCGAGGAAGGACAGGTCGTGGGCCACGAGGCGGACCGTTCCCGGCACGACGAAGTCGGTGATGAGCCGTGGCTCGATCTCCTGCGCGAAGCGTCCGCAGTAGGGACACTGGAAATCCGTCCAGACATCGATCGTCACCGGAGCGCCGGCGCGGCCGAGGGACCGGTCGTTCGCGAGCCCGGCCGGGATCGCGCTCGGCGGGCGGACGAGCGCCGCGGCGGACGGCACGGCGGCCCCCGAGCCGTTCCCGGACAGGGCGATCACCATGACGATGCCGACGAGCCCGATCGCCGCCGCGCCGATGGTCACGAGAGCGGTCGGCGACCGCCAGGCCGACCGACGCCCCCGGGTCCGGGCACGATCGCGCTCGGCACGGCGCTCGGTGAGCCGTCGCTCGCGACGATCGCGACGGGACGGGGTCTCTCCGGTTCGCTGGTCCAAACGTCGTCCTCCTCGGGCGATTGTCGCGCACATCCCACCACGGTGTCGGACAACGACGTCCCGCGTCTCGACGATGCCTGAGTAGCGTGGCCGGCGCGAAGGGACGACCGGCCTGTCGCCGCGGGCCGTTCGGCCCGATGTCGCTTGACGACGCGACATGAGACTGAGTATCATCCGGCGATGAACGATCCGATCCTCAGGACGCTCGACGCCGCCGGACACCGGTTGACCGAGCCCAGGCGAGCCGTCGCGGAGCTGCTCGACGGACGGCCGGGGCACTTCAGCGCAGCCGACCTCGTCGCGGACGCCCGTCTCCGGCGACCCGGCATCGGCCGCGCGACCGTCTTCCGAGCGCTCGAGCTGTTCCTTGCGCTCGGAGTCGTCGAGCGGATCGACCTGCCGAGCGGCGAGCACGCCTATGTCGTCTGCGAGCCGGCCCACCACCACCATGTGGTCTGCACCGGCTGCGGACGAAGCACGGAGATCGATGATCGAGGCATCCGGGCGCTGACGAAGAAGGTCGCGAAACGGACCGGCTACGAGATCGGCCGCCACCGGGTGGAACTCTTCGGCCTCTGCCCGGATTGTCGCGCCGCCGGGTGAGCCGTCACGGCCCGGACGGGGCGTTCGGCGGCATCGCGCTCCTCGCGGGCCTCGCCGTGGCCGCCTCGCTCATGGCCTGCGGCGGCGGGTCCGCGACGAGCCCGGCAAGCGGCCCGAGCGGGGCTGTGACCCCCGTCGCGGTCCTCGGGACGGAGAACTTCTACGCCGATCTTCTCGGCCAGATCGGCGGCGACCGGGTCCGAGCCACCAGCCTGCTCAACGATCCCAACGCGGACCCGCATGCCTATGAGTCGAGCCCGCAGGCCGCCGCGGTCGTCGCCGATGCGAAGCTCATCATCGTCAACGGCCTCGGCTATGACGATTTCATGCAGAAGCTGCTCGCCGCGTCTCCCAGGGCGGACCGGATCGTGATCGACGTGCAGCAGCTGCTTGGTCTGTCGAACGGCGTCAACGCCCACATCTGGTACGACCCGGGCACGATGCCGAAGGTCGCGGCGGCGGCGGGGGCCGCCCTGGCGAGGCTCGATCCGGCAAACGCCGCGAATTTCGCGGCCCGCGAGCAAGCCTATCTCGCCGCGATGACGCCGATCGGGGCGAAGATCGCCGAGCTGAAGGCGACATACAAAGGTGCGCCCGTCGCGTTCACGGAGCCGATCGCGGGATACCTGGCGCAGGCGATCGGGCTTCAGGTGCTGACGCCCGCCGGGTTCCAGCAGGCGATCGAGAACGGAACGGATCCGGCGCCCGCCGACGTCGCCGCCGAGCGCGACCTGTTGACGGGGCGACAGGTGCGCGTCCTCATCTTCAGCAGCCAGGTCGTCACGCCACTCACGCAACAGATCCACGACCTCGCGGTCGCCAACGGCATCCCGGTGGTCGGCATGGCCGAGACGCTGCCGTCGCAATACCGCACCTACCAGGACTGGCAGCTCGGTCAGATGGGACAACTCGAACAGGCCCTCGCGAAGGGCACCTGAACCATGGCCGCATCTGCCATCAGCTTCGATCACGCCACCCTCGCCTACCACGGGCGGGAGGTGTGGCGGGACCTGTCGCTGGCCTTCGAGGAAGGGGCCTTCGTGGCGGTCCTCGGTCCGAACGGATCGGGGAAGACCTCGCTGCTGCGGGTGGTGCTCGGCCTGGCCGGACTGAGCGCTGGGTCCGTCGAGGTCCTCGGGCAACCGCCACGGCGCGGCAATCCGGGCATCGGGTATGTCCCCCAGGGTCAGGTCTTCGATCGCGACCTGCCCCTCCGGGGAAGCGACCTCGTCCGGCTGGGGATCGACGGTCACCGCTGGGGGATCGGTCGGCCGGATCGAGCCATCGTCCGTCGGGTTGCCGACGCGATCGCGTCGGTCGAGGCGGGCGCATACGCCGACGCCCCGATCGGTCGCCTCTCCGGCGGCGAGCAGCAGCGCCTGCGGATCGCCCAGGCCCTGGTGGGAGACCCGCAGCTGCTCCTCTGCGACGAGCCGCTGGCGCATCTCGACCTGCGCCACCAGCGCGAGATCACCGAGCTCATCGGCGGCTGGCACGCACGATCCGGACGGTCGGTCGTCTTCGTGACTCACGACGTCAACCCGGTGCTCGGGTTCGTCGACCAGGTGCTGTTCGTCGTCAACGGGCGGTGGGCAGCGGGCACACCGGATGAGATCCTGACCTCGGAGCGCCTGACGGATCTGTACGGCTCGCACGTCGACGTGCTCCGGGTGCACGGACGGATCCTCGTCGTCGGCGAGGCCTTCGCCTCGGGGTTCGAGCTCGAGGAGCCCCACCACTTGCCGCGCGTCGACCACGACGGCGATCCATCCGGGGGCGCCCGATGATCGACCAGCTCGTCCACCTGCTCGGCTACGACTTCGTCCAGCATGCGATCGAAGCGGGCGTGGTGATCGCGATCGTGTCCGGCGTCGTGAGCCGCTTCGTGGTGGCGCGCAACATGGCGTTCGCGGTCCACGCCCTTGCCGAACTCGGCTTCACCGGATCGGCTGGAGCGATCCTCATCGGGGTCTCGCCCGTCGTCGGCCTGCTCACCGGCACCGTGGTCACGGCGCTCTTCATCGGCGCGCTCGGGGTCCGCGTCCGCGAGCGCGATGCCGTCGTCGGTGTCGTCATGGCGTTCGGCCTGGGCCTCGGTGTCCTCTTCCTGTCGCTCTACTCCGGCTTCGCGGGGCAGGCGTTCGCCATCCTCTTCGGCACGATCACCGGCGTCAGCGGCGGCGATGTCGTCCTCCTGCTGGCGATCGGCGCGGTCACCCTGCTCGCCCTCGCATTGCTCTACCGCCCGCTGACGTTCGCGACCGTCGATCCGGAGGTCGCCCAGGCACGCGGCGTGCCGGTCGGCCTGATCGCGATCGTCTTCCTCCTCATCATGGCCGCCGCGGTCGCCGAGGCGGTGCAGGTCGTTGGCGTGCTGCTCATCCTGACCCTCCTCATCACGCCCGGCGCCACCGCCGAGCGTCTGACCGCCGTCCCGGGCCGGGCGACCATCGCCAGCGTGGGGATCGCCCTGTTCTCCGTGCTCGGCGGGATCGTGCTCGCCCTGCTGACGAACGTCCCGGTGAGCGTCTTCGTGACCTCACTGAGCTTCGCCTGCTACCTGCTCGGGCGGTTCCTCGTCGGTCCTGCGCTCATGGGCCGTGAGCGATCGTCGGGCCGATCCGGACAGACGGCCCGGGCGGTGTGACGGCCCGCGAAACCTTTTTCCCGGTTGGTGTCTCGGACGAGACAGGACCCATCTCCGAGGTATCGCCATGCCGGACTGCGAGCGTCGCCGCTCATCCACCATCGTCGAGGCTCGCTTGAGCGTCGCTCGATGCGCCTGAGCGGGCGCGCCTTCGTCGTGCTCGGAGCCGCCGTCGGGCTGCTCATCGTGTTCGCGACCGACCAGATCCTGCCGGCGACGTCCGTCCACCAGGCGCAGGTTCGTCTCTGGCTCGCCGGCCGGGCGACGGGCATCACCGCCTACCTTCTGCTCACTGCGGACGTCGCCCTCGGGCTGGTCCTCAGTCACCCCGTGAACCGCTCGACATGGAAGCAATCGAAACGGCTCTTCCCGTGGCACGAGAACCTCTTCATCTTCATCGTCGCGTTCGTCCTCGCCCACGTCGTGAGCCTCCTGGCCGATCCGTACGCCGGTGTCAGTGTGCCGGGAGCGTTCCTGCCCGGCCTGTCGAGCTACCGGAGCGCTCCCGTCGCCCTCGGGACGCTCGCCCTCTACGCACTGCTCGTGACGGGCCTCACGGCTCGCTACACCTCGCTCCTGCCGCCGGGCATGTGGCTCCGCCTCCATCGACTGAGCGCGGTGGTGTTCGGGCTCGCCTGGATGCATGGGCTGCTCGCCGGCACGGACAGCGAGCCGCTCCGGGCGATGTACGTGACGACGGGCGGGCTCGTCGTCTGCCTCACCGCCTACCGCTACTGGATCGCCCGAGTCGCCCGGCGCGTCGCTCGCGCGGCGGCCGATCCTCGTGAAGCACTCACCACGGAGGTACCACCCAGATGACCGCTCGTCCGCTCCCCATCTCGATGCCCCGACCCACGGATGCGATCCGCACCGGCCTGCGCCGGGCGGCCGTGACGTCCGGTGTCGTCCTCGTCGTCATCGTCGGCGGTCTGACGATCGGCGCGGCCGCTGCCTGGACGGCGTCCGCCGCGCCGCTCGCAGCCCCCCCGCTGAGCGCCACGGCATTGTCGGCACAACTCGCCGGCGAGCAGGCTCGCTCGGCGGCGCTCGAGCAGCAGGTCGCGGCGCTCCAGGCCCAGGCGAACAGTCTGGGCCAGGTGCTCGCCACGGCGAACACGCGGATCGTCCGGGATTCGGCGACCGCCGATACGCTCCGGGCGCAGCTCAGCGCGGCGCAGGCACGCCTCGCCACGGTGAATGCAGCCCTCGCAGCGGCCGCCGCGAACGCCGCGGCCGCCGCGAACGCCCCACCCGCACCGCTGACCACCGCGCCGCCGGCCGGCGGACGAGCCCCCGGGGGCGACGACTGATGGCGGAAGTGCGCCGGCCCCTCCATCTCGGTGTCATCATCGGCGTCTCGGCGAGCGTCTACGCGGCCGGTTTGGCCGGTGTCACCGCCCTGCAGTCCGGGGCCGACGCGGCGAATCGAGCGACCCTCGGGTCCACCGCCGACACCGCGGGCGCACTTGCGGCAGCTCATGCCGACCTCGAACGACGGCTCTCGGCGGCGGTCTCCACGTACGACGCCGCCGCCGCCTCATATGACCGGATCGCCGGGAGACTCGGCTCGCTCGACGGGAAGCTCCGCGCGCTCGTCGGCGTGACGAAGCGCATCCAGGGGTCGGCGATCGCGATGCCGCAGCTGGTGGCGCTGCCGGCCGTCGCCGCGGCGAATCCGGTGAGCCGGTCGGCCGCCCAGGTCACGACGGGCGCGTCAGCCGCTCCCTGACCCGCGCGCGGCAAGTGCCGCGTCGAGCTCGGCGCTCGTCGGCATCCCGTCGCGAGCACCCGCCACCCGGGTCGAGAGGCTCGCGGCGACGACTGCCCTGCCGACCGCGTCGCCGAACGGGTGGCCGCGGGCGAGCATCGCGGCGAGCGCCCCGCAGAACGCGTCTCCGGCGCCGGTCGTGTCGATCGCCCGAACCGGGTGGACCGGGATCCGGATGGTCTCTCCGCCGGCAGACGGCACGGCCATCGCCCCGTCCGCGCCGAGGGTCACGACGACTGCCTCGCGGATCCGGCCCTCCGACGCGACCCGACGCGCGTCGGCGGCCACGTCCACGCCGGCCGTCCGCCCGCCGAGGGCCGTCCGCCCGCCGAGGGCCACCACGGTCGCCGCCAGCTCGATCGCGTTCGGGACGAGGATGTCGACGAAGTCGAGGTCGGCAGCCTCGAGATCGGACGCCGGAGCGGGATTGAGGATCGTCCGCGCTCCGGCCGTCCGTCCGGCGCGGAGCGCCTCGCGTACCGCAGCGGCCGGTACTTCCCGGCTCACGAGGACGACATCGCCGGCGAGCGGACCGAGCCGCCGGACCGCGTCGACGACCATCGCCGGCGAGAGCCGATCGTTCGCTCCCGGGGCGACGCTGATGAGGTTCTGGCCCGTCGCGTCGACGAGGATGAGCGCGACGCCGGTCGGTGCGTCCGGGATCGTGGCGAGTCGCGAGACGTCGACGTTCGCCGCGGCGAGGGCGGCGCGCGCCTCGGATCCGAACGCATCGTCCCCGAGCGCACCGACGAAGAGTGTCGGCGCTCCGAGCCGGGCGGAGGCGACGGCCTGGTTGCCGCCCTTGCCGCCGTGATGTCGTCCGAAGGCTCCGCCGTTGACCGTCTCGCCCGGACCGGGCAGCCGCGACCCGCGGATCACGAGGTCGACGTTGACCGAGCCGACGACGACGACGCGCCCGCTCACGAAGCGCTCATCGGACCGTCAGCCGGTGACGAACTCGGCGCCGTCGATGCGGATGATGTTTCCGCTGATGAACTCGAGGCCGTCCGCGGAGAGCGCCGCGATCGCATTCGCGACGTCCACCGGCGTGGTGAGGCGGCCGGTCGGATTGCGAGCCAGGGCGACCCGGATGATCTCATCGTGCTCGGGGATCTTCATGAGCGCCGGCGTGATCGTAACGCCGGCCTGGATGGCGTTCGCCGTGATCCCCGTCCCGCGGCGGGCGAGCTCCATGGCGAGCTGCCGGATGTGCGATTCGAGGGCCGCCTTCGCCGAGCTCACGACGCCGTAGGAAGGAACGACCCGGCTCGACCCTTCCGAGGTCATCGCGAAGATCCTGCTGCCGGCCTCGAGGAAGCCGCCGCGGACGAGATCCTGGACCCAGTAGACGAGGCTGTTCGCCATGACGTCCTGGGTCATCTCCATCTTCTTGCGGTCGACCGCGTCCTTCGGATCGTCGGCGATGAACGGGACGAGGCTGCCGAAGGCGAGTGAGTGCATGACCGTTCGGACATACGGATGCCGCCCCTGCGCGCGACTCCGCTCGAACCGCTCGGCGAGGGTCGCCAGGGCCGCCGCGCGCTTCTCGTCGTCGGCAGCGTTCATGTTGATGAACAACGCTTCGGATCCCGCCGCGGCGATCGCCGTCCTGATCTCCTCGACACGGCCGAGGGCGGCCCGGAAGTCGAGATGGATGCCACAGATCCGGTAGCCGGCGGCCGCCAGGGTTCGCGCCGTCGCCTCGCCCATCCCGGACGACGCTCCGAGGATGAGGGCCCAGCGCTCGCGGTCGTCGGTCATCCGGGTTCGCTCCTTCGGGCGCTCATCGGTGGCGGTTCGCTCGGCCGAGTCTAGCAGCGCGATCCGCCGCGGCCGCGCCGCGTTCCAGGCACGGCGGCCGCGGGACGCTCCGGGTCCCGGTCACACGACGCCGCGGTCGCGGAGCGCGCCGATCTCGGCCGGCTCGTAACCGAGCTCCGCGAGGATCGCGTCGGAGTGCTCGCCGAGGAGCGGCGGCGCCGTGCGGATCGAGGCGGGGGTCGCCGAGAGCTTCGTCGGCAGTCCGACCTGGCGGACGGGTCCGAGGATCGGATGGTGGACCGTGACGTCCATCGATCTGGCCTGCGCCTGTGGCATCGCGAACGCGGCCAGGATGTCGTTGATCGGCCCGCACGGGACATCGGCGGCGCCGAGGCGCTCGAGCCAGACGGCCGATGTGGCCGAAGCGAACCGCTCCGCGAGCATCGGACGGAGCTCGGTGCGGGCGGTCACGCGAGCAGCGTTCGTCGCGAATCTCGGATCGCCGGCGAGCGACGCGAGATCGAGCGCCCGGCAGAAGCGGTGCCACTGACGCTCGGAACCCACGGCCACCGCGAGGTCGCCGTCCGCCGTCGCGAACGTCTCGTACGGAACGATGTTCGGGTGCGCGTTCCCGCGCCGGCCTGGAGCGACGCCCGTCGCGAACGCGTTCTGCGCCTGATTGACGAGGATCGAGAGGGCGGCCTCGAGGATCGAGACATCGATGCGCTGGCCTCGGCCGGCCGCCGGCGAACTGGCCCGCTCCCGGCCGGCGATCGCGGCGAGGACCGCGACGGCTCCGTGGAGTCCGGTGACGAGGTCGGCGATCGCGACGCCGACCTTCGTCGGCGCACCGCCCTCGCCATCGGCGAAACCGGTGATCGACATGAGGCCCGCCTCCGCCTGGAGGACGAAGTCGTAGCCCGGTCGGCCCGCGTCCGGACCGGACGGTCCGTAACCGCTGATCGCGAGGTGGACGAGCGCCGGGTTGAGCATCTCGAGGGTGGCATCGTCGAAGCCGAGGCGGGCGAAGGCGCCGACCCGGAAGTTCTCGACGAGCACGTCCGCCCGGCCGACGAGCCGCCGCAGGACCTCCCGCCCGTCGCCCACCGAGAGATCGAGGCGGATCGATCGCTTGTTGCGATTGACGGCGAGGTAGTACGCCGCGACGCCCGGATCGTCCGGCGCGATCCGGCCGGCACCCACCCACGGCGGTCCCCAGGAACGCGTCCCGTCCCCTTCGGGCGGCTCCACCTTGACGACATCCGCGCCAAGGTCCGCGAGGAGCATCGTGCAGTACGGCCCGGCGAGGACCGTCGAGCAATCGGCGACGAGGATGCCGGACAGCGGTCCGGACGACGAGGCGGCCACGGACCCGATGGTATCGGGCTGGGGACCGTCGCGGACCGCCGCCGTCCGGAACCGGTCGGCCGAGAGCGACGGCTCAGCCGACCTCTGCGGTCTCCTCGAGGTTGGTCACATCCGCCACCACCGCGCCGGTCGCCGCGACGAGGTCCGCCGCGGCGAGGTGCAGGTTGACGCCGCGGGCGCTGCCGCCGATCGCCACACGGGCACGACCCACGATCGAGGCGTCGGCGACGACGGGCCATCCCCCGTTCGCCCCGAAGGGCGTGATCGCTCCACGTTCGTAGCCCGTCGCCGCCTTCGCCTCTTCGGCATCCGGCAGCGAGAGTCGGCGGATGCCGAGGTGCTCGCGGAGGCGCGCCCAGTCGAAGCGGCGACCGGCCGGAACGAGGACGAGGACGTAGTCGTTCTCGGCGCGCCGGACGACGATCGTCCGGACGAGGTCGCCGAGCGCGATGCCCTGGAGCTCGGCGCTGTCCGCGGGGTCGCGGGCGGGCCGCGTCCGCACGACCCTGAACGGGATGCCGGTCGCCGCGACCGCCTCGATCGCCGGCGTCGAGTCCGGGACCTCCGTCATCCTGGCCCGCCGGTATCCATCGTTTCCGCAGGGTAGCGACTCCCGCCCGGCCGCGTCGAGGCCTGACGGCTACGATGCGTGGATGAGCAAGTCGCGTCCACTCACCCTCATGACCGTCCATGCCCACCCGGACGACGAAGCGATCGGCACGGGCGGCGTCATGGCCAGGGCAGTCCGCGACGGCCTTCGGGTCGTCCTCATCACCGCGACCCGCGGCGAACAGGGCGAGATCGTCATCCCGGAGCTCGACACGCCGGCGAACCACCGGCGGCTCGGCGAGATGCGGATGGCCGAACTCGAGGCCGCGATGGGCGTCCTCGGGGTCACCGAGTGGGAGAACCTCGGATACCGGGACTCGGACATGATGGGGCGGCCCGGGAACGGCGACCCACGGACCTTCTGGCAGGCCGATCTCGACGAGGCCGTGGGACGTCTCGTGTGGTTCGTGCGGCGATACCGGCCGGATGTCATGACGACCTACAACGACTTCGGCGGCTACGGCCACCCCGACCACATGCGCGTCCACCAGGTGAGCGTCCCGGCGTTCGATCGAGCGGGCGATCCGGCCTGGTATCCGGGCCAGCTTGCCCCCGAGTTCGGCGGGACAGGCGCGGCGACGGAGGATGGCGGCCTTGCGCCGTGGGCACCGCGCAAGCTCTACGAGCAGGCGATCCCGGCGTCCATCCGGACGGCGATGAATGAGCGTCTCGCCGAGCTCGGACAGCGGAGCTTCTGGCTGCCGCCGGAGGACGCGACTCCCGAGCAGCAGGCGGAGTACGAGACGTTCATCGCCCGGGCCCTCGTGGCCGACGAGCAGGTGACGACGTGGGTTGACGTCTCGGGCGTCCTCGACGCGAAGTGGAACGCCCTGCGACGGCATGCGACGCAGATCAGCGAAGAGCAGGGCTTCATGGCCTTCGGACTCGACGCCTGGCGGGAGCACTGGTCGCGCGAGGCGTACGTCCTGCGCGCGTCGCGAGACGTGGACGTGTCGCTCCCCGAATCCGACCTTTTCGCGGGACTCGCCTGACGACGGGCCGGATGACCCCAGGCGGCGATCTGCGGACGGGAGCCGCGACCCGGACCGCGACCCGCTCGCGGCTCGCGGCGCTCGGCGAGCGGCTGTTCGTCGAGCCGACCCGAGTCGGAAGCCGGTGCCTGCCGCCGCTCGGGCTGGTCGTCCTCGCCGCGATCGGCGCCTCGCTCCTCGTCATCGTCGCGTCGTCGAGGTGGGGAACCCCGACCGACGAGGCAGCGTACTGGCGTGCGGCGGTGCGACTCGTCCAAGGCACGCCCGTCTACGATCCACAGGCAGACCCGGGGACCCCCTATGCCTACTTCTACCCTCCGCCCCTCGCGCAGGTCCTTGCGCCACTGACGTTGATCATGTCCGAGTCGGTATTCACGGCCATGTGGACGGTCTTGCTCCTGCTGTGCCTGTGGTGGATCGCCGGGCGACGGCCGCTCGTGGCGCTCGCCTGCATCGCCTTCGTCCCTGTCGCGGTCGAACTCTGGTACCGGAATGTTCACCTTGTCCTGGCCGTGCTCATCCTGCTCGCGATCCGCCGATGGCCCGCGCTGTTCGCCGTCGGTGCCGCGATCAAGCTCGCGCCAGGGCTCGGGATCGTGTACCTCGTCGCCGGGCGGCGCTGGCGGGACGCCCTGCTGACCTCCGCACTGGGACTCGCGATCCTCGTCGTGAGCGTCGCCATCTCGCCGAGCGCCTGGGCCGACTTCATCACCGTGGTAGCCGTCCGTGGTCCGACCATCGGGGCGAGCCTCGTCCCGGTGCCGTTCGTCCTCCGCGCGGTCGCCGGCCTCGCCCTCGCCGTGATCGCCGGCCTGCTCCGACCGCGGATCGGTGAGCCGCTGCTCGTGGTCGCGATCGTGATCGCCAATCCGACGCTGTGGACGACCGTGTTCAGCCTGCTCATCGTCATCGTTCCGCTCATGACGACCGGCGCGCGGGCCACCGCGATCGGAACGAAGGAACGCCCCGTCCTGGCGGGAGGACGGGGCGTCGGGTCGAGCGGCTGACCGGCGATCTGGCGGACCCGACCGGATTCGAACCGGCGATCTCCAGCGTGACAGGCTGGCATGTTGGGCCGCTACACCACGGGTCCGGGAACGGCGGATGGGCAGGATAGCAGCTGCGACCGCTCTCGGCACCCGACACACCCCTCGGCACCCGACACACCCCGTGCGAACCTGACGAGCCGGGGGCATCCGCGAGCCCGGTATACTCGCGGCCCATGCAGGCCCACGCCTCCGATCACCGCATCGACCTGCGCTCGGACACCGTCACGAAGCCGACCCACGAGATGCGCCGGGCGATGGCCGAGGCGGAGGTCGGCGACGACGTCTTCGACGACGACCCCACGGTGCACGCCCTCCAGGACCGTGCGGCCGAGCTCCTCGGCAAGGAGGCCGGCCTGTTCGTCGCGAGCGGCGCGATGGCCAATCTCGTCGCTCAGCTCGCCCACCTCGCCCGCGGCCAGGAGACGATCGCCGGATCGAGCAGCCACATCGTCCTCGATGAGGCGGCGGGCCATGCCGTCGTGGTCGGGACGAGCGTCCGGGCCATCGACGAGCAGCCGGACGGGACGATCGACACGGACCGCATCCGGGAGGCCTTCCGCGACCCGCGCGACGTCCACGAACCCATCAGCGGGCTCGTCACGATCGAGAACACCCACGCCCACTCGATGGGCCAGCCGCTCTCCGCCGAGTACACCGCGGAGGTCGCCGCGATCGCCCACGAGCGGAGCGTCCCGCTCCACGTCGACGGAGCGCGATTCTGGAACGCGGTCGTCGCGCTTGGCGCCCGCCCGACCGACCTCGCTGGTCCGGCGGATACGGTGAGCTTCTGTCTCTCGAAGGGCCTCGCCTGCCCGGTGGGTTCACTCGTCGTCGGCAGCCGCGACGTCATCTGGCGGGCTCGCCGGGCTCGCAAGCTCGTCGGCGGCGGGATGCGCCAGGTCGGGATCCTCGCGGCCGCCGGCCTCGTGGCGCTGCGCGACGGTCCGGCCGGCATGATCGAGCGGCTCGCCGAGGACCATGCCAACGCGCGACGCCTCGCCGAGGGGCTCGCCGGCCTGCCGGGCATCGTCTCGCCGGGCGGCATCGCCCAGCCCACGGAGGGGCCGCTCGACCCCGAGCGGGTACGGACGAACTTTGTCATCTTTCGTGTCGAACGCAACCGGGCCGCCTTCCTCGCGGCCCTCGCCGCGCGTGGTGTCCTCATGGTCGAATACCCGCATGGTCAGGTCCGCGCGGTCACCCACCATGGGATCGAGGCGGCCGACACCGAGACCGCGATCGCCGCGACGCGCGCGGCACTCAGCGAGACGGGAGGAACGCGATGACCGGCGCGAGTCTCGCCGACGCCCAGCTCTCGCGCCCGGCTCCGGCCGCGGTGCCGGGACCGCTCGACGATCGTCTCTACGACCTCGTCGAAGCGCGGTTCCGGCGGCTCCTCCGCGACAACCCGGTCCTCGCGACCTACGTCGGGATCCACACGGAGGACGCCCGACTCGGCGACGTCAGCCATGACGCCACGCTCCAGGAGCTCGCCGACGAGCGCGCCCACCTCGCGGCGATCGAGGTCCTCGACCCGGCGGGCCTGTCGCCCGAGGCGTCATTCGAGCGGGAGCTGGAGATCCACAACCTGCAGCGCGTCCTGTTCGACGGCGAACGACTCCGCTTCTGGGAGCGGCGATCGACCGCGATGGACGCGGTCGGGGAGGCCCTCTTCCTCGTCTTCGCCCGGGACTTCGCGCCGCTCCGGGAGCGCCTGGCATCGGCGAGCGGCCGCCTGGCGGCCGTTCCCGACTTCCTCGCCTCCGCGCGTCGCCGACCGGCCATCCCCCAGGTCCGCCTCTGGCAGCGGCTCGAGATCGAGTCCGCCGGCGAGCTCCCGGCCCTCTTCGACGAGATCGTCGCGGCCGGCCGGGCGGCGGTCCTGCCGAGCCTGGACCAGGCTGCGCTCGAGCGAGCCGCGGCGGCGGCCCGGGTGGCCGTCGTGGACTACGCGGCGTGGCTGACGGCGTCGCTCGCCAGCGGCAGCGACGACTGGGCGATCGGCCGCGAGACGTACGACGAGCTCATCGGCCTGCGGGCGTTCGACGGCCTCGACGCCGACGCGATCCTCGACATCGGCTGGCGCCAGCTCGCCGAGCAGAAGGCGGCCCGCATCGCCGCCGCCCGCGAGATCGACCCCACGGTTGATGAGGCGACCGTCGTTGAGCGCATCAAGTCGGACCACCCGGCGACTTTCGGGGAGGCCCTCGACGCGTATCGCGAGGTCATGGTCCGAGCGCGCCGGTTCCTCATCGAGCGGGACATCGTCACGGTGCCGTCGGACGAGCGGATCGCGGTCATCGAGACGCCCGACTACCTCCGCAACGTCATACCGTTCGCCGCCTACTTCGACCCACCCAAGTTCGACCGCGACCCGTCCGGCATCTATGTCGTGACCCCGTTCGTCACGGATGGACCGGGCGCGATGCGGGAGCACAACCACAGCTCGATCAGCAACACGAGCATCCACGAGGCATATCCCGGCCACCACCTCCAGCTGTCGGTGGGCGGCCGCCACCCGTCGCTGACGCGGCTCACGACCGAAGCCCCGGAGTTCGTCGAAGGCTGGGGCATGTATTCCGAGCAGATGATGCGCGAGCAGGGCTTCGACGACGCCCCGAACTTCCGCTTCAACATGCATACGGACGCGATCTGGCGGGCCTGTCGGATCATCCTCGACGTCCGGATGCACCGTGGCGAGATCGGGGTGGACGAGGCGATCCGCTGGATGGTCGAGCAGACGAACTTCGAGGAACCGAACGCCCGGGCGGAGGTCCACCGCTACACGTACACGCCGACCTACCAGCTCTCGTACCTCCTCGGCAAGGTCCTCCTCCTCCAGCTTCGCGCGGACGAGCAGCGCAGGCTCGGGTCCGCGTTCCGCCTTCGCGAGTTCCACGACACCCTCCTCCGCAACGGAAGCCTGCCGATCAGCTTCCAGCGCCGCCTGCTTCGCGCCGCCGCGGCACGCCGGCCGCGCGCCGCGGGCGGCGGTCCCGGCACCCTCGACGTCGCCGCCAGGGGCTGACCGCCGGATGCTCGTCATCCCGGCGATCGATCTCGCCGGCGGACGCTCCCGGGTCGTGTACTGGCCAGGCGCAGCCGCCGGCATCGGCGCTCCCACGGATCGACCGGAGGCCATCGTCGAGCGCTTCGTCGCTCTCGGCGCCCGGATCGTCCATCTCGTCGACGTCGACGGGGCCCGCTCGGGAGCGCCCGCCAACCTCGAGGCCGTGGGTCGGGTCGCGGCACGCACGGCCGTGCCGATCCAGCTCGCCGGCGGCCTGGAATCGGCCGATCACGTCCGCCTCGCATTCGCCGCAGGAGCGACCCGGGTCGTCCTCGCGATGAACGTCCTCGACAGCCCGGATGTGCTCGCCGAGTGTCTCGCCGTCGCCGGCGACTGGCTCGCCGTGGGGCTCGACCCGCGACCCGAGCGGCTCGCCGCGTTCCCCTGGCGGCGGCCCGCACCGCCCACCTTCGACGGACTCCTCGGCGAGCTCGCGGATCGTGGCGTGGGACGGATCGTCCTCACGCACGGAGGCGGCCGCGACGCCGCCCGCATCGTCGGGATCGCCCGGACCCGTGCCGTCGACGTGCTCGTCGCGGGCGGGGTGGCGGACATCCCCGCTATCCTTCGGTTGCGAGATGCCGGCGTCGCCGGCGTCATCATCGGCGAAGCGCTCCTCTCGGGAGCGATCGAGCTCCCCGCCGCCCTGGAGGCCGCCGCGTGACGTTCTTCCATCCCCGTCGATCCATCGTCGTCGCCTTCATGGCGCTCGCGATCGGTGGCTGCAGCGCCGCGAGCGCACCGACGCCTGCCTCGAGTCCGACTCCGGCCTCGAGCCCTGCCCCGGCCGCCTCGTCGGCCGCCGGGCCGAGCAGCGGATCGACGACCTGCCCAACGAGTGCCCCGCCGCACGCGGCCGCCGGCTCGACCGCCACGGCGACGATCCAGACGCCGAAGGGGACGATCGTCGTGAAGCTCGAGGCGGATCTCGGTCCGGCGGCGGTCGCCGACTTCATCGCCCTCGTCGAGTGCGGCTTCTACGACGGCGTCGTCTTCCACCGACTCGTGCCGGGCTTCGTCATCCAGGGCGGCGACGGCCAGTTCGGTCGGAGTCCGAACGTCGATCCGAACCAGGTCGGTGCCGGCGGCCCCGGCTACACGATCGACGACGACCCGGTCAGCGCGGCATACGGTCGGGGCGTCGTCGCGATGGCCCGCACGCAGGCTCCGCATTCGGAGGGCTCGCAGTTCTTCATCGTCCTCGACGACGCCGCCCGACCGGCCCTCGCGAGCGCGAACACGTACGCGATCATCGGCCACGTGACGTCCGGGATGAACGTCGTCGACGCGATCGCCGCCATGCCGAACAGCGGGACCCCGAACAACGCCGCCATCGCTCCCGTGCCGATGACGAAGGTCACGATCACCACGCCGTAAGGAGCCTCCATGACCCGAGCGACCATTGCGACCGAGATCGGCGATATCGAGGTCGACCTGTACGACCAGTCCGCCCCGAAGGCGGTCTCGAACTTCCTCGCCCTCGCCCGCAAGGGGTTCTTCGACGACGTCATCTTCCATCGCGTCATCCCGGGTTTCGTCATCCAGGGCGGCGACGGCCAGTACGGGAAGAAGTCCGCGCTCGACAGCGCCAAGGTCGGCACCGGCGGACCGGGCTACCGCTTCGATGACGAGCCGATCAAGGGTGACTACGTCCGCGGCTCGCTCGCGATGGCGAACGCCGGACCGAACACGAATGGCTCTCAATTCTTCATCTGCACGGACGACCTCACCGGCAAGCTCCCGAAGAACTACACCCTGTTCGGCCTCGTGACGAGGGGGATGGACGTCGTGGACCGGATCGTCGCCGCGCCCCGCAACGGTCGCGACCTGCCGAACGCGCCGGTCGCCATGACGGCCGTGACGATCCACGAGGACTGACCGGCCCGATCGTGGTGCATGAAGCGGCCGTCAGGGCATCGTGGGCTTTCGGGCGCGGAAGGTTAAGGAATTTACACACGCGCGCCGCACAAAACCCTTGGCGTGTGAGGCTGAAAGCGGTACAGTATCGTCGCTGCGAGAGCGGCCAGCTGCCCCAGCTCCAAGGTCATGGGTAGGTAGGGTCAGGGTAGTCGGTGCAGCCGACGTGATAGATGCCCTTGGCGCGATGGCAGAAGGCGTCCCGCTTCGGCGGATCGCACCTTCACCGGGACAGCAGCGGAGCGGTTCCTTCGGGAACCGCTCCGTTCTTTCTGTTCACCGCCGCCGACCACGTGGGCGCGCGGGTGCTGGATCCGACCGGCCCTTTTGAAACGACCTGTGGTCTGTGCGATTCTCCGCTGCGTGGCGTGCACCACAAGCGCCGAAACGATCCGGCGCTGGATCCGCGAGGGCAGCCTCCGGGCCACCTCGGTCGGCCTGCAGTACGCACCCGCCCCTCCCGTCCGGATGGCCGCGGACGATCTCGGGCGAGCCGATGCGCAACCAGGTCGCCGCGGTACGGCGGTCGACGCGCCGCGGCAGATGTGATTCTCACAGGACGTTGTCGACAGCGGAGACCTGCCCGGCTTTCGCCGGATCCGACGACCGGCCGGGGTACGGCGCGACACACGCCGTTCCCGACAGGTGGTCTTCAGGCGGGCGTTGGTCACCGACTCCCCACGGGGCGCTGGCAGATCTGAGCGTGGATCGGGCTGGGCGGGCGCGGGGATCCTGCCCGATGCCCGGCTGAGGGCCACCTGTCACCGACCTCCAGACGAGCGCCCGCATGATGGCCATCTGCCGGAATCTCGAACGGAGGGCTGGCTCGATCCGATGGGCATCCTCGTCAAGGACGCGACCGGCAATCGCATCCAGCGTTGGACCTGAGGCTGAAGCCATAACGTCGTTCGGCCGGTATCATCGACGCCTCGCGCCCGTAGCTCAGCGGATAGAGCGTCGGCCTCCGGAGCCGAAGGTCGCAGGTTCGAATCCTGTCGGGCGCGCCATTGACATACGTTTCCGTGGTCGGCCGCGCCCAGGCAGCAGAGGAACGGATACCTGCGCCGGGAGAGCGAGCGCGAAGCCGTGCGCTTTCCATCGCCGCCAAGATTGATGAGCCACGCCGTCGTGCCATTCGGGTGGCCGACCCAGCGTCGATCGTCAAGCATGATCATCGCGACGAACACTGGCCGCGCCTTCCCAGTCCTGCGACCGACGAGCGAAAGTGTGACGATCTCCCCGCAATACGAAGGGACGCCGAGCCTGACGAGGACCCAGAGGATGCGACCCGACCGACACTACCCTGGCCGGCGTGCGAGAGTCACCCGCTGTGGCCCCCTTCGCGTGCCCTCAGCACGTACGTGTCCCTGGTAAGAGTGCGGAATGACTCCGCGATGATCGCCTCGAGCACGCCGAGGTCCACCTTGTCGAGATCCCGGATGTAAATACACCCGACACCCGTTGTGTGAGGTCCTAGCTGCGCCAGTTGTGTGCCATACCGCCCGATGCCGTCGAGCAGATAGATCGTCATCGCGGCTTTGCGCGGCGCGAAACCAGCGGCCGTCGCATCGCCCTCTCGGCCGCTCCTGTACTTGTAGTGGTACTGACCAAAGCCGATCACGCTGCCGTACTGCAGACGTGGCGACTCCCCCGTGGCTCGAGACATGAGGTCGAGCAGCTGTTCGGCATCCGCTCGCCGTTTCGGAGACGTAACCCCATCAAGGTAGGCCCGGATGTCCTCGCTGGCCTCAGCCATGGGTGACCCTCCCTTGCCTCGCACCTGTGCATCAATGACGCCGCCGGTTGTCCGCGGCGATTCCAATTACCCAATCCCTGTGAATATCAACTGGTCGTCGCGACAGTTCGTTCGAGTGTAGCGGCCGGCGTCGCGAAACCGAGTGCCTTGCGGGCGTCGATCGCTGCCCCCGACAGGTTGACGATTGCGCCGCACACCATGGTCCTCCATCGCATTGATCACGGGGTATTTGCCATGACGCAGCATCACAACCTCGTCAACGGAATCCCCATCGGGTCCGGGCGCACTGATGACCGCATTTGCTCCCTCGATCGCCTGGGCGACGGCGGTGGCGTCGGCGACCTGCCCAGCTGCGACCCGCACGCGCTCGCCGATCCGACCGACCTCCGTGGGTCGCGGACCAGCAGAGTCACGTCGTGACCCTTCGCGAGCGCCTGCTCGACGACGAGCTCACCGATACTGCCTGTGACTCCGAGCACCGTGAGCTGCATCAGCCGATTCTGGCGAACGACAGCTCGGTAGGCGGAGCAACCGTAGCCCTGACTGGCAGAGAGGGTCGTGACATTCATCCCGTTCGAGCTCGTATCGCTCACTTGGCTGCATGCCGCCCACGTCCGACTCCTGTCGGGCGCGCCACGAACACGCGTTCTATGTTGCTCAGGTTGCATGCGCCGGTCGGGCGCTCCGCCCCTACGTTCGACTCGGACTCCCGAGGCTGTCCACGAGTTGAACAAGCCATCGGTCGAATGCGTCTGCGAAGTCGTCGCCGAGGACGTCGAGATTCGGCTGGGGGAGCCCCTCGCTCGTGATCCGGTCCCGCAGAGACTCGACGACCCGCCGTGCCTCGATCGCGCGCACGGACGGAGACATCCCATCCTGCTTATGGAAACGAAGCACTTCGAGCGCCACACCGAACCGGGTCACCCAGTCGGGCTGGGCGATGGGCGGTCGGAGTCCCGGGAGGATCTCGCCTGGCTTGGTCGGGACGAGACGCCGCTCATTGCCCACGGTCCGTGCCTCGAGCAAGCCCGCCAGCATGAGCGCGTCCACGGCGAAGGCGACATTGGGCTTTGTGAAGCGCGTCTTGCGGGCAAGGTCGGCGACACTCAGACCGATCTGCGGAGCGGCCAACAGAGCCGCGAGCACGTCGGCCCGGGCATTCACCCCGAACGCGGCGCGCAGGCGGATGCGCAGTCGCGACTGTGACCGGGCCGATTCGAGTCGAGCCTTTCCTCGTGACGAGTACCCGGGGCGCGGCTGAGTCGCCATCGGCCAGGCCGGACCCCCGGCGGCGGCGACCGTGGCCACGTACTCGCCGATCGCTTCGGGTGGGGTCTTGAGCTCGCGCGCCACCTGCTTGAGACGCGATCCGTTGACGTACCGGCCGTAGGCGACGCACCAGTCGGTGCTGACATCGCGCAGGCGCGCATCGGCATCGCCCAGCTCTGCCGTGAGCGCGATGAGCGCTTCGGGATCGACCACGGCGTCGTCGGACTCGCCGACCGCGTCGACCCCGAGCGCGATCCATTGGATCCACGCCCGGTTGAGCAGGGCACTCTGGAGCGTGCTAGTCGAGCCAGCCATCGGCGTCGTCCACCCCGAGTCGGCGGAGCGTTTCGATGAGCAGTGATCGGTAACCGGGCGATGGATCGTGCGTGACGGTCCAGCGAGCAGCGGCGAGGAGTTCGTCGCGGCCCGGACCGAGTTCGCGCAGGTCCTGTATGTGCCGGCTCCGAGGTCCCTGGTCGACGGCCGCGTAGAACTTGAAACAGACCATGTCGAATCGACCCGCGAGCCAGGCGACGAGACCGCGGTAGTCGTGTCGTTCGAGGCGCCCTGAGAAGCCGTCAGGAAGGCCCAGATCGAGCAGCGACTCGGGACCGAGGTTGACCCAGTCGCTGGCGAGTCCGTAGGTGCGCGCGACGTCAACGACTGCGATGCGGAGCGGTTCGGGCATGGGCCGCATGGGCTTGATTCCGTCGCTCGTCCACTCGCCGAGAAGGTCGAGATCCTTCGTGGCGGGTCGCGTGACGAGCCCGCGCAGGATGAGGTTGCCGCCCCCGATGAGGACGACCTCATAGTGGAGCCAGCGGGCCTCGAGGAGTTCTCCGAGTGCCCGGAGCGCTGTCTCGAGCTGGGTTCGTCCGATCGATGTCATTCCTCGACTGTAGACGGGCGCCATGAAAGAGTCAATCTATCGAATCGATGCAATGAGTCTTCTTAATAGAGCACATGACCGAGCTTTTCTCGGTTCTCGCCGGTGGGTGGGCAGGCATCGGCCATGCACTGACATACCAGACGCGGCGATCATTTAGCCGACAACAGGCTGTCCGGGATCCGGATATCTGAGCCCTGTCCCGCCAAGTAGTCACACAACGGGCCCGGCGGCTGCTATGATGACCACATGGACGTGGGCATTCGCGACCTCAAGGCACGCCTTTCAGAGCACCTCGACCGGGTGGCCCATGGTGAGGTGATCACGGTCACCAGCCGTGGCCGACGCGTGGCGCAGATCGTGCCCATCCTGGGACGGGACAGCCTGGATCGCGGCCTCGCGGAGGGCTGGGTCACGCGTCAGGTGGAGCGCCCCCCTGAGCCGGTCCTCCGTCAGCGGCCACTTCCCGGAACACTGACGACGACCCAGCTGATCTCTCGGGACCGGGGGGCATGACGCTCTATGTCGACAGCAGCGTGCTGATCAAGCGGTACGTCGCGGAGGACGACAGCGAGGATGCCGATGCGATCCTGCTCGGCGACACCGAATGGGTCACCGGTCGCCACTCGTTCGTCGAGGTTCTTCTGGCGATCCACCGCCGACTCGGGGATACGGAGCGTCACGTGGCGACGACGGCGTTCGAGCGTGACTGGCAACGCACGTTCGTTGTGGCTCTCGACGACGTGGTGTGCCGTCGCGCCGCGGAGCTCGGCATCGTCACCGGAGCTCGCTCCCTCGATGCCCTGCACCTGGCGGCGGCCGAGCGAGCTGGGGGCCGATCGGTGCCGATCGTCACGTTCGATGTGCGGCTCGCGCAAGCTGGCCGGTCCCTGGGGTTCGCGGTGATCGGGTCGTAGCGGACGGCCCGCTTCGGCGCTCACGCCAGGAGCGCACCGACACGCTCGAGGGGTCGCTGCGACGGATGGGCGGTCACGCCATCGTTCAAGAAGGCCCGAGCGCAACCACCCGCCAAGGCAGCATCGGCACCCGCACGCGCGACGACCAACGGCGAGGTCGGCACCCTCGTGGAGCTGGTCCAGATGATCCGGCGACGGGAGCCGCCGCTGAAGCCGGCGCCCGTGATCCTTCGTTTGGGCGGACCGACACCGTGCGCCGATCGTCGGGCCTTGGTGGGGCCTGCTAGCGTGAGCTCGCCGAGGGTCCCGCAGTCGGTCCATCGCGACGCCGCTTCGGCTACTTCCTCCGGGTCGAACCAGAGTGGAAGCTGCCTGTACCCCACCGAATCAGCTGTCGGGTTGGCGTGCTCGCGGTCGAGGTAGCTGTTGAACTCGGCAACCAGGGCGGCCATGGCCGCCATGGCCGCCACGAACCCCTGACGGTGCTCTTCCAGCGACAGCATCGACAGACGCCGCGGGCGACGATCGAGTGTCAACGTCCGGGGGCGTCAGGCTCGAATCGCGTCATCGAGCACATCGAGCTCGGCACTGCCCAGGTCCAGGGGCCGGACCGTGTCGCGCCAGGTGGCGAGCGCCGCCCGGACCTCGTCGATGATGACCTCCGACTCCGATCCCGACAACCGGTAGAACGGGGCCGTCTCGCGCAGGACGTCGAGATCGCCCCGGTGGACCGCGCCATCAAGGGACAGCTCGTGCTCGGGCTTGCGAGGCGTGGGGTTCAGGTCGAAGGCCGGGGCCAGCCGCCAGCCCTCGGGCGTCCGCAGGTAGCCGTGGTTGCGCAGGTGGTCGTCACGGTGTGACGCCACGACGTTGAAGGCGGCACGCCGGAACAGCTGGGCCAGGTCCTCGCGGATCCAGCCGGGCGCCCCGTGGTCGGCGATGGCGAGGGCGATGTCGAGATAGCTCGCGTCGTCACGGTCGCGTCGAGACGTCATCGTCATCGCCGAGATGTAGAGGCGTCGCGTCCCGGGGGCCCGGTCGAACCGCCTCGCGGCGAAGATGCGGTGCCCATCATCGAGCGTCAGGAGCCGGTGCTCGGGCACCGCGATCCCGGCGCGGACCGCGAGGTCATTGAGCACGTACTCGCAGGCGCCGACATCATGGCGATCCATCCGCGACGGGAACTTGGCGATCCAGAGCGCGCCGCTCGCGCCCTCGAAGGTGGCCTTGGGTCGCGCGCCGCCGAGCGAGCTGCCCGGCGCGAGCAGGAGGGCCAACCGCTCCGCCTCGAGCGACCGAGCGCCGCGCGAGGGATGTTCGAGCTCCCGCGCGGCTGCTTCGAGCTCGCGGAGGCCGGCAATCGGCGGCACGCCCGGAGGCTCGTCGTCGAGGTACCGGCCGTCTCCGTCGACAAACCGGAGCGCCCCCATGCGCGAGAAGTCGCTGACGCCAAGCAGGAACTCCCACTCCCCGAGGGTCCGCCGGTGACGCCCCTCGGCACGGGCCAGGACGGCCTCCTGGCGCTCGAGGAGCGTCCGGCCCCAGCGGTCCGGCGCGGCGTCGGTGAAGACTGCGGCGATGCCGTCGCCGGCCCGCGGATACTGGTCGCCGGCGTACGGACCGTGAGCGGGGTCGATGACGAAGGCGTCGCGTCGGGCGAGCCAGGCCTCGTCATACCCGAACGCCACGACCGCGCCGGACGGCGATGGGACCCGACGCAGCGTGCCCACACGGACCGGGCCGCCGAGCTCCGCGGCATCGAGCTCGACGATCACCTCGTGGGGCAGCTCGCGACTCATCGGTCCGTGGTCCGCTTCATGCGCCGCGTGGGCCGGACGACGGCGTCGGCGAGCCGGCGGCCGAGCTCATCGTCCGCGGCGACGCGGGCGATGTCCTCGTCAAGCCCCAGGACGCCGAGCGCCCGGACGAGGACACCGAGCCCGACCGAGAGGTCCCCGTGCTCGAGGCTGTAGAGGGTCATGCGGGAGACGTCCATTCGCTCGGCCATCTCGGTCGCGGACATGCGCCGGCGTAGGCGGGCAAGGCGCACGCGGTCTCCCAGCGACTCCGCGAGCCGCTGGTAGCGCGGGAACGATGGCAGCGTCTGCTTGCTCATGTCCAATATGTTAGACGGTAGGGTCGCTATCGTCAAGCTATTTGGACACTCGGTTGGTGCCGCCGCGGGATCGGGATCCGGACGACAACGTGAGGGCGTCCACCGTGTTCGGCAGGCGATGGGCGAAAACGATCCGCCGCCGATCCGAGCCCGCGCGCTTCGTGCTTGTGACATATGATTGCGGGCGCAACCACCGCGCAGGAGAGAAGTCCCTGATGACCACCCAGTCAATCCCGCCGCCGTTCACGGCACCCGCACCGACCGAGCGCATCGAGCGCGTGGCTGAGGCCCTCGGGCGCCACAACATCGAGGCGATCGTCGTCGCGATGGGTGCGGAGGCCCGAGAACGGGTGCTCTCGATGATCCCAGCGGGCGCCGAGGTCCACTGGAGCAAGTCGCGGACGCTCGAGGAGATCGGCCTCACGGCGGACCTGCTCGCGGATGGCCGCTATGACGCCCTCCGACCGCGGTACCTCGCGATGGATCGGGCGACCCAGGGCCGCGAGATCCGCAAGCTCGTCGGCGCCCCGGACTTCATGCTCGGCAGCGTTCAGGCGATCACCGACGACGGCGCCCTGGTGGTCGTGTCCTACTCGGCCAGCCAGATCGGTCCGTATGCGAGCGGAGCCGGCCGGGTCATCCTCGTCGTCGGCGGCCAGAAGATCGTGGCCGATCTCGATGAAGGCCTGCGCCGCGCCCGCGAACATGTCCTCCCGTACGAGGACGCGTCCCTTCGGGCGCAGCTCGGAGTTCCGACCCGGCTTGCCGAGCTGCTCGTCATCTACGAGGCGGCGCGACCGGGTCGGATTACGGTGGTTCTGGTCCGCGAGGCGGTCGGCGTCTGACGATCGTTCTGCCGGGCGCCCGGGTGGGCGCCCGGCGATCCATGCCCGGCGCGGCTGGCTTCAGCCGAGGACGATGAGGTCCGTCGTGATCGGGATGGGGTTCGCCAGGCAGTCGCGGACCGGCGAGGTGTCCTGGACGTACTGGCAGAGCTCCTCGAGCTGCTCGGTGGTCGCATTCGGGCTCTTCACCCAGCCGGTGGCGCGGATCGCGCTGAAGCCGGCCCGCGGTCCGCCGAGGCCGACGAAGGTTCGCAGGTCGAGATCGCCCTCGATCTCATAGCGCAGCTCGGTGATGTCGATGCCTCGGGCGGCCGCGTTGTAGACGTAGCCGACCGCGTAGCAGAAGCCGAGCGCCTGGAGCAGGAGCTCGACCGCGTTCGGGCCCTCGTTCGAGCCGAGGAGGACCGGCGGTTCGTCGCCGATGAGGCGGAAGGCCTCGGGCCGCACCGCCGGCTGGCCGGCATGGACGAAGTCCTTGATCTCGCCGTCGTTGCGGGCGCCGGAGCGCCAGGTGCTCGATGCCTTGAACGTGAAGGCGCCGACGTTCGGGTCCTGCTGGACGGCCCCGATCGTGGCGATGAGCTGCTCGACGTTGACACCGTTCCGAGCGGTGATGGTGGCCATTGGTCTGCCTCCTGTCCTGCGGTCACCTCAGGTGGATGACCGCTTCGGGAGTAGAGACGCCTCGCCGATCGAAGTTATTCCGTCGCCGCGCTCGGGCAGAAACGGGAATAATCGGCCCAGCCGCAACGTCAGGACGGACAAGCGGATCGCATGCACGCAGCCGCCGAGGGAGCGATGATCGCGACTGTGACCGACGCGCAGAGCCAGCCCCAAGCGGAGAGCAGCGCCGACGAACCAGGTCGGGCGTTCGCCGCCATCGCTCGAGACCAGCTCGATGGCCTCTACGGCTACTGCGTCCGGCTCACGAGCGATCGGACCGACGCGGAGGACCTCGTCCAGGACACCCTGCTGCGGGCGATGCGGGCGTACCCGGAGCTCCGCGACCCGGCGCGCGCGAAGGGCTGGCTGTTCGCGATCGCGACGAATGCCTGGCGGGACCTCTGCCGCGCTCGCGGCCGCACGCTTCCGACGATCTCGCTGGACAGCCGCGACCCGGATGACGACTTCTCGTTGTTCGCGACCCTGGCCATCGAAGACCCGTTCCCCTATTCCGACGAATTGCACCTGGACTTCCTTCGCCTGTTTCGCGACGAGGATGTCCAGGATGTCTTCGCCCGGATCAACCCGGTCTTTCGGGCGCCCCTCATCCTCACGACGATCCACGGCTTCAGCTGCAAGGAGGCGGCGGCGATCCTCGACGTGCCGCTGGGAACCGTTCTCTCCCGCCTGCATCGAGGCCGGAAGCAGCTCGAACGGGGCATGTGGGACTATGCCGTCAGGAACGGCCTCGTGGAGGTTGGTGACGAACCATGATCGACTGCCGCGAGGCCGTCCGCCGGATGTGGGAATACCTCGACCACGCCCTGGAGCGCGGCCCGGCAGAGGAGTTCGAGACGCACCTCGAGGCCTGCCAGCGATGCTGTGGCGAGCTCGAGTTCTCGCGCCATCTCAAGGAGATGGTGGCGGCGACCGGCTCCGAGACGATGCCTGACCAGTTTCGCCGGCGGATCGAGTTGCTCCTCGAGGGCGGCAGCCTGCCGTCCCCTGGAGGGGACACGCCGTGACCGACGTGCCGGTCGGCCACATCGCCGGCACGGACTTCCTTCAGCAGGACGCCATCCGCACTGCCGTCCGCGAGACGTATCGCACCGTGGGCCCGACCGACCGGCGGGTGGCGGAGCGCTTCTACCACCCGGAGCAGCTGGCAGGCCTGCCGGACGAGACGGTCCGCATGGCCCTCGGCGTGGGCGATCCGGTGGGCCGTGCCGGTCTGCGCGTCGGCGACGATGTCCTCGATCTCGGCTCGGGCGGTGGGATCGACTGCCTCATCGCGGCGCGGTCCGTCGCGCCGGGGGGCCACGTGGTGGGCGTCGACTTTCTCGCCGAGATGATCACGCGGGCGACGTACGCGGCGACCGTCGCCGGGCTGACGAATGCCCGTTTCGTCGAAGCCGAGATCGAGGCGTTGCCGCTGCCGGACGATTCGTTCGATGTCGTGATCAGCAACGGGGTGATCAATCTCTCGCCACGCAAGGTGCGGGCGCTGTCGGAGGCGTTCCGCGTCCTGCGACCGGGTGGCCGCCTGGCGATCGTCGACCTCGTCCTGGATCACGATCTGCCGCCCGAGATCCAGACCCACCCGGCGGCCTGGGCCGGCTGCCTGTCGGGGGCCCTGTCCGAGACCGCCCTGTACAAGGGCATGCGGCGGGCGGGCTTCCGCGACGTCGGCATCGAGCCATCGAGCGACTTTGGCATCGGAGACTGCGCTCTCTACCCGCTCTTCAGCGACGAGCTCCTCGGGATGTTTCGGCGTCTCGTCCCGGCAGAGCGCCTCGGCCGGATCGCGAGGAGCGTGTATGTCGGCGCCCGCAAACCCGGCCCGCTCGAGTCGCTGCCGGGGCGCGCACGGGGCTGAGGCTAGCCGCTTGCGATGAGCGCCGCGCCAGAGGCTCCCGTGGTGAGAGGGGGAGGCGGACCGGCCGTTGCGGTAGCCTCATGCCATGCTGAAGCCGAATCGAACACTGGCCATCGGACGCACAAGCGCCGAACCCGGAAGCCGGGCCACGGACCGCATTTCCATCGACCTCGGCGGGCCGGTCGTGGACGTGCCGGTGGTGCTCCTGAACGGAGCGCGGCCAGGACCGCGGCTGGGCGTCACCGCCGGGATCCACGGGGCGGAGTACGTCTCGATCGCCGCACTCCGCGAAGTCGCGATGAGCCTCGACCCCGCCGTCCTGTCCGGGTCGCTCGTCGCCGTCCTCACGGCGAACCCTGCCGCCTTCACCGCACGCTCGATCTACGTCAACCCGATCGACGGCCGGAACCTCAATCGCGTCTTCCCGGGTGACCCGGCAGGAACGCCGAGCGAGCAGTTGGCCGCCTGGATCTTCGACAACGTGATCCGACCCGCGGACGCGTTCGTCGACATGCATTGCGGGGACATGAACGAGGCGCTCGCGTCCTTCACGGGTATCGAGGAGACCGGCGATCCGGCGGTGGACGCACGATCGCTTGCGATGGCCGAGGCCTACGGGCTGGGGACCGTCCTCGTCGGCCCGACGCCCGGATCCACGACCACGGCAGCCGCAGCGTCGGGGATCCCCGCCGTCCTCGGAGAGGTGGGCGGCCAGGGCCGTTGGCCGGCCGAGGACGTGGCCCTCCACGCGGCGGGATTGCGCCGCGTCCTGCGCTCGCTCGGGATGGTGGACACCGCGCCGGACGAGCCACGGCGGCCGACCCTCCGGCTCGACCACGAGGCATGGCTGCGGAGCGAGGCCGACGGGTGCTGGGAGCCGGCGGTCGCCGTCGGCGATCGCGTGAGCGTCGGCCAGGAGGTCGGCATGGTCCGCGACGTCTTCGGTGCGCCGCTCCAGGTCGTCCGCGCGCCGCTCGAGGGGGTCGTCCTTTTCCTCGTGACCTCGCTCGCGATGAATGTCGGAGACCCGCTCCTTGCGATCGCCGGCTGACCGACCCGAAGTCGTCGGACGAATCCATGCGGCCGGGTGGGCCGGGCAGGCGGCGCCGACCGGCGGCAGCGGCGACGGTCGCTGAGCGCCGCCGACCGGCGGCAGCGGCGACGGTCGCTGAGCGCCGCCGCCGCCGGGCCGATCCCAGAGACCAACTAGAACGGCAGGCCGCGGCACGACACCCGCGGATTCCAGTCGGAGAAGAGACCCGCGGGGTTGTTCGACCAGAGCCACAGGTGGAGCTCGTAGAAGTCCGGCAGGTCGTAAGGGTTCGGCGCCGTGACGAGGGCCAGCCGCTTGTCGAAGAGGCGCGGCGGGCTGCTGCCGTTCGCCGCGTGCCAGGCGTCCTTGAGGACGATGTACTCGATCGCGACGAGTCGATAGCTGCCATCGCCCCGCGGCTCGTAGACGAGTCCTTCTGGCCGGAGGGGGTTGAGCGCCGGGTCACCGACCAGGGCGCCCTTGACGTAGTGCTGGCCCATGCCGCCGACGCCGGGCTTCTGGGCGCAGCCCTTGACCGGCCCGTAGCCGGCCGCGATCGCGACGTCGAGATTGTGGAACGGCGCGGTTGCCGCCCGGACGTCGCCGAGGTTACGACCTTCATCGTTGTTCGCGGCGGAGTTGTTCGCGGCGGAGGCGACCGCCGTGCCGAGCACGGCGACGATCGACACGAGCGCGATCGACGCGGAGATCCGCACCTTCGTGTTGCGCATCACGCCACCTCCGTCGTCAGTTCATAGACCTCGGCGGTCGGGTGTCCCGCCCGCTCGTGGATCCGCATGACTGATTCTCTCGATGGCCCGTGCGACAGGCAGAAGACCTTGCCCGACTCCGCGTCGAGCCAGGCGCGCTCGAAATGGACGCTCTCGTCCCGCTCGATCGCGAGATCTCGCTCGTGGGCTTCCCTGAGTTGCTGCGCTGTGACGCCGACGAACCCGCTGTGGACATCCATGAATGTCGCCATCGACGAACCTCCGTCTATCAGCCCGGCCATGTGCCGGTGTTCGATGGAGCGAGGTTCGCGGGGAATGCATGGCGGGTCATCGGTCGAATGACCGATGACCTCCCGCGTGCGGGGCCTACACTTCGGCGGCGATGCACGCCGCCCTGAGGGCCGTTCGGTGCCCGCTCCTGATCGGTCGTGACGACTTGCTCGTCCTCGCGGATCGGCGTCTCGACGACGTCACCGCCGGGCGGGGCCAGTTTCTTCTGCTCGCCGGCGAGGCAGGGATCGGCAAGACCCGGCTGCTTGCGGCCATCCGACGCAGGGCGGAAGCCCGCGGATTCGTCGCTGTCGCGGGGTCGGTCGCCCCGCAGGACCGCGACGTGCCGGCATCGTCGATCCTGGACCTCGCTCGCAGCATGACCCGGCTCGCGCCGTTCGCCGAACTCGGTCGGCGGCTGCTCGATCTGCGCGACACAACCATGACGGCGGAGCACGTGCAGCGTCGACGGCTGGTGATGGACATCGTCGAACGGATCCTCGACACATTGCCGGGCCCGACGATGCTCTCGTTCGAGGATCTGCAATGGGCGGACGATGTCAGCCTCGAGATCATCGCGGAGCTGGCGCGACGGTCACGTGACCGCACGCTCCTCCTGACCGGCGACTACCGGACAGAGGATGTGGCGTCCGGCGCGGGCCTTCGGGACTGGCGAGCACGGCTCATCACCCAGCGGATTGCGGAAGAGGTCCGGCTCGTCCCGCTGACCGAGGCGGAGACCGCCCTGGCCACGACCCTGATCCTCGACACCGGACTCCCCGCGCCACGAGAGGTGTCGGCCGCCGTGTTCGAGCGGACGGATGGCATCCCGCTCCATATCGAGGAACTCCTCGGCGCGTTGAGCGCCGAGGACCGAGCGGATGGGACCGCGATCAGGGAGGCCACGGTCCCCGACACGATCGAGGACGCCGTGATCGCCCGGATCGCCCACCGCTCGCCCGAGGCGCGGGCGGCCGCCCGCGCGGGGGCCGTCATCGGTCGCTGTTTCGTCCCGGAGGTCCTGGCTGGAATCATGGACTTGCCGCCGGACGCCCTCGAAACGCCGCTCCAGGAGCTTGTCGACCATTTCATCCTCGATCCTCCCGGGCCGCGCGGTTTGTACGACTTTCGGCACCAGCTGCTGCGCGATGCGCTCTACCGCACGATCCCGGCCTCGGAGCGGCGCCGGTTCCACGCTCGCGCCGGGGAGTTCGGGGCTCACCTGGAGGGAGCATCGGAGATCCACGCATCTGTCCACTACGAGCGCGCCGGGCTCCGCCGCCAGGCATTCGAGGCCGCGCTGGCGGGTGCCCACGAGGCGACGCGGCTGTCGGCACACCGAGAGGCATTCGGGCTCTATCGACGCGCCGTCGACAACATGCCGGACGACCTCGACCACTCGGATCGCGGCGCGCTGCTCGAGGCATATTCGCGCGAAGCGGCGACGATCGAGCAGAACGGGATAGCCGAACAGGCGAGCCGGCACGCGCGAGCCGCCTACCTCGCGGCCGATCGGCCGGCGAAGGCCGCCGAGATGCTCATCGGGGTGCTCGGCATCTGGCGCCGCGAGGCCCGATCGATCGCCGAGCGGTCCCGCCTTGCCGCCACGTCGTTCGACGAACTCGAGGTCCTGCCTGACAGCAGCGAGCGGGAGGTCGCCCGCGGTGCGCTGTTCGACGAATGGACGCGGATCCACCTGGACACGATCTCGGTCGACGCGGCCCGCTCGACGATCGCGAGGATGCGCGGGACCGCGACGTCTCTTGGGGACGCGGTCGCCGCGATCCAGGCGGATGCCTTCGCGGCGACCGTCGACGTGCTCGAGGGCCGGGTGGCGATGGGTCTCGACGGGATCGCGTCCGCCGCCCACGAGGCACAGCGCGCTGGCTTCGAGGAGTCCGGTGTGACCGCCTTCCGCGACGCCGCCACGATGGCCGTCCGGACGATGGACTACGCGCGGGCGGACCGCTTCCTCAGCGAGGGGTTGCGCTACGCGGACGCGATCGAGCAGTCGCACTGTCGTCACGTGATGGGCGCGACGTCCGCGCTCGTCGCGTGGGCCGGGGCGGACTGGGACGATGCGGCCGCGACGGGCCGCCAGACGATGGCGGACCACGGCTGCCGGCGCGCGGTGTCGATGGCTCGCTGGGCGGTCGGATACGTGGCCCTTGGTCGAGGGGATCTCCGAACTGCGGACGCGGAGTTGGCGTCTGCACTGTCGGTCGGGGAGGAGAGTGGCGCGATCGACCTCATCCTCCCGCCGCTCTGGGGGCTGGCCGAGGCCGCGCTCCTCGCCGACCGTCCCGACGGGGCGGCCGAGCGGTGCCACGACGCCCTCGAGCGGGCACGTGCGGTCGGCGAGCGGGCCCTGCTGACCCCATTCGTCGTCACCGGCGTCCGCGCCGAGCAGGCGGCCGGGCGACCCGAGGGGGCGCAGGCTTGGCTTGCGGCCTGTGCCGAGCACGTCTCGGCGCTGCCGGCCATCGCCCGGCCGGCGCTCGATCACGGCCACGGCCTGGTCGCCCTCGCCGCGGGTGCGACCGGCGTGGCGCGCCAGGCGTTGGAGGCTGCGCTCGCTGGATGGGACGAGCGGGGACGGATCTGGGAGGCCACCTGGGCGCGCCTCGACCTCGCGAACTGCCTCACCCGCTCAAACCGGTTCGCCGAAGCGGTCGTGCTGGCCGCCGAAGCTCGCGCGGTCGCCTCCAGACTGGACAGTCGGCCGCTCGCGGATCGGGCGGATGCCCTGCAGCGGATGGCCCGCGGTCATGTGGCGACGGACGAGCCGTGGCGCCCTTTGACGACCCGCGAGTTCGCGGTGGCGAGGCTGATCAGGGAGGGAATGACGAACGCCGAGATCGCCACGGAACTGGCGATCGCTTCGAAGACGGCGAGCAGTCATGTGGAACACATCCTCGCCAAGCTCGGCGCGTCACGCCGGACCGAGATTGCCGCCTGGGCGAGTGCCGTGGAGCGCGCGCCGGATCGCCGCTCGCCGTGATCGCCGGACACGTCGTTGACGAGGATGCCCATCGGATCGAGCCCTCCGTCCCAGGGTTCCGGCAGATGGCCATGAGGCGGGCACTGGTCTGCAGGTCGGTGACAGGCGGCCCTCACCCGGGCATCTGGCAGGATCGACGTGCCGACCCGGCCCGCTCCACGCTCAGGTCTACGAGCGCCCCGTGGAGAGTCGGTGACCAACGCCCGCCTGGGGGTCATCTGGCACGAACGGCATGCCGCGCCGTACCCCGTCCGATGGAACCGGAGCCGGCAGAAGGCCAAAGTGACCGACGTCGTCGGGCTGTATCTCAACCCGCCCGAGCGGGCGATCGTTCTGTCGGTCGACGAGAAGACCCAGTTTCACTTCACCCCGACCTCGGCGTCGTGGATGAACCAGATCGAGACGTGGTTCGGCATCCTCTCTCGCCAGGCCATCCGGCGCGGCAGCTTCGAGAGCGTCCGGGCCGTCAGCGCCGTCCGCAAGACGCAAGCCGATTCCGGCGCGCGACACCAGAAGCCAGGCCGGACTGCTCAGCCCGTCCCGCCTGGGGCGGGGGCGAGTGGCGAGTTCAGTCCTCAGCTCACCGCTTTCTTCACGAGCGCGCCGATCCTTGCCTCGTCGGCGGCGGTCAACTCCGTCAGAGCGAAGGAGGTCGGCCACATGGCGCCTTCGTCGAGGTTCGCCTTGTCGCTGAAGCCGAACGTCGCGTACCTCGCCTTGAACTTGTGCGCGCTTTGGAAGAAGCAGACGACATTGCCGTCCTTGGCATACGCGGGCATGCCGTACCAGGTTCTCGGCGAGAGGGCTGGCGCGCTGGCTTTGATGATGGCATGGAGCCGCTCGGCCATGGCGCGATCCGATTCCGGCATCTCGGCGATCTTCGCGAGCACGTCGCGTTCCCCGTCCGCTCTGTCCGCGCGCGGGCCGCGGCGCGAAGCCGCCTTCAGCTCCTGGGCGCGCTCCTGCATCGCGGCTCGTTCCTCGTCGGTGAATCCCGCGGACGCCTTGTTTGTCGCGGTGGTGCTCCTGGTGGACTTCTGCGTGTCCTTCATTGCAGGTTTCCTCCTCTGCTAGGTTCGATCGGGACGACCCTCAGGTGAGCCGACGCTCGGTGTCGCGACGACGCTGAGCGCGGGAGCGGAGGTCGGCACTCATCGGTCCTGAAGCAGCCCGAGGACGTTGCCATCGGGGTCGGTGACGGTGGCCACCAGGCGGCCCCAAGCGACGTCGTGCGCGGGCTCCTTCACGGTGGCACCGGCGGCGGTCACCTCGGCCAGCTTCGCCTCGATGTCCGGCACGTGCCAGTAGGCCACCGGTGAGGTCATGCCCTGCGGTCCGCCGCCCGGCACCAACCCGATGTGCTGGCCCGCGGCCTCGAAGCCGACGTAGTAGGACTCGTCGGTCTGCGGCGGTACGCCGAGCAGGGCGGCGTACACCGCCTTGGCCGTCGCCAGGTCGGACACGGGATGCAGCACGGTCTTGATTCCCTGGGTGGAAGAGCCGGTCATGGTCACTCCTGAAGTCGTGGTGGTGATGTCCATGGCGGTCACTCTAGGTGACCTCGGTGACCGGCGCTTCTCGATTCCTGACCGGTCTGGTCACCTGTTTCGCCACCGCACCGCCTACGGCGGACGCGACGTGTCTCGGAGCTGACGATCCGGGCGCAGTCCAGGAAGAGACGCCGGCGGCGCTGCGAGGGCTCGTGGAGCAGGCTGGCGCAGACCTGCGGACGCGGCCAGCACCCACGGACTGGGCCATCGTCGAGCTCGTGGGTCATATCACCGACGCCGAGCTCGTCTCGAGCGGGCGGACCCGGAGGGCCTCCTCGCGCTCTTCGTGGCGCTCTGGGCCGCAAACCTCGCTCTGTGGCGTGGGACGCTCGCGGCGGATCGACCACGGTATGGGGTCCACGCGGAGCGCGGCGCGGAGAGCTACGAGTTGACGTTCCGGCTCATCGCCGGTCACGACCGGTTCCATCTGGCACAGGCTCGTCGCGCCCTCGCCCGGATCCGACCCACGTCCTGACGGGATACCGGATGGCGGGCGCACGTCGTCACGGGACCAGGAACCTGCATTCGTGACGGCGGTCGGTTGATCACGGGCACCAGACGAGACGCCCGATGGCAACGGAGACGCAGCCTACCGGTCGCGGCGTCCTTCAAGCTCCATCTGCTCGAGCGCAACGACGATCGCCACCGCCAGGGCCGCGTCAAAGCCAGAGGCAACCTGCACGCCGTAGCTGTCGCGCAGGCTGATCAGGCGGCGCGAAGCGACGATCACTTCGCTATCTCCGCTGCCCGCACGTATGACGTGGAACTCGCGGTCGATCCAGTCGCCCTTGACCGCGAGCTCGTCGCCGGCAACGAGTCGGACGGTGAAATGGTCCCCGATGACGTTGAATAGTGCCTCCTCGATGGTGGCCACGAGGTCACCGCCGCGCTTGATCTCGAAGGTCCTGTGCAGGTGCGCCAGCGATTGACCGATCGTGTAGAGCGTCTCGCCCGCTGGGTCCCGGAGTTCGAGGCTCCGGCGGAGGCTGAACGCCTTGCCGTCGACTTCGAAGACGCGATCGCCCGTGTCATCCTCGATCCAGAGGTCGCCGCCGATCGACAGCAGCTTCTGGTTCAGGACATAGGTCTGACCGTCCGGTGCCATGCAGGACCTCCAGGGGAGCGGTGACCGCGATCGCGATCAGGCGGCGACGGCGAGGTGGGACGCGTCGACGACCGGCCGGCGGGAGTGAGCCGCCGCGAAGTCGAGGGTGAGCAGCTGGCGCAGCACGCCGCGGCGCGCGGCGAGCGTCGAGCATTCGAGCCAGATGACGTCGGCGTGGTCGACCGGGACAGTGGCTGCGCCGCAGTCGCAGGTGGGGGTCTCGCGCAGAGCACCCTCGATGAGCTCGAGAGCCTGATCGTTGTTCATCGTCGGATGGCCTCGTTCTGGAGATACGGTCCGTAGCGTATCATAACGAAATGTACGACGAGCCGGAGACGACGACCACCCCCTCGGGCGCGCCTCCCGTGGGCGACGAGCCTGGACCGCCGACCCGCGGACGCGCCATCGGTCGGGGTCGGCCGCGGAGCGACCGAGCCCACCGGGCGATCCTCGACGCGACTCGCGAGCTGCTGGTCGCGGACGGGTTCGCGACACTCCGCCTCGAGCGCGTGGCGTCCAGGGCGGGCGTCGGGAAGACGACGATCTACCGCCGCTGGGCCACAAAGGAGGCGCTCGCCCTCGATCTCCTCATGGAGCTCGCCGGACCGCACATCGCGATCGCGGACCTGGCCGACACCCGCGAGGAGCTCACGGCCGCCGTGACGAACGCGATGCGAGCCCTGACCGAGACACCGTTCGGTCCGGTCATCCGGGCGCTCCTCTCCCAGATCGCCCGCAACCGCTCTCTCGGCGATCCGTTCCGGGCGACCGTGGTCCAGGGCCGGCGCGACGAGATCGCGAAGGTGGTCGCGCGTGGCATCGCTCGCGGCGACCTCCGGCCGGACGCCGACGTCGAGATCGCGACCGAACTGCTCGTCGGCCCGGTCTACTTCCGTCTCATTTTCGGTGGTGGGCTCACCCCGGACTTCGCGGCGAACGTGGCGGACGCCGTGTTCCGCGCCTTCCGGGTCTGAACCCCGGCGACCCGGCGACAGGGTGCTCTCGAAGGACCGTCAGCCGGTCGTCCCGGTCGTGGCGTCAGAGATCCCCTCGGGCGCGACGCGGAGCTCCTTCTGCACGGCCGGCCGACCGACACGGCGACGACGATCGTGCAGCGCGTCGTGGATCTCCGCGTGCGTCCGACCGTCGGCGGCGACGGCCGCGGCGGGATGACCGCGGACGCGCCGGGCGGCCGCGCCGGCGGCGGCCAGCGGTGGATGCACGTGCGCGTGGCCGTGCGGATCGATCGCGTACGGCATGCCAGCCGCGAACAGGTCGGTGAAGAGGTCGACGAGCTCAGGATCGAACTGGATCCCGGCGTGGCGACGGAGCTCGGCGATCGCCTGATCGTGGGTGACGCTGTCGCGATACGGACGGCCCGCGACCATTGCCTCATACGCGTCCGCGATCGCGACGATCCGGGCGCCCACGGGGATCTCCCGGCCCGCCAGACCGTGTGGATACCCACGACCGTCGAACCATTCATGGTGGTGGAGGACGATCGTCGCCGCATCGCGGAGCGCGCCTGCCTGCTCGAGGACGACCTGGCCGATCTTCGGGTGCTCCGCGACGACGCGCCACTCCGGCTCGTCGAGCTCGCTCGGCTTGGTGAGGATCTCGTCCGGGATGGCGAGCTTGCCGAGGTCATGGAGGAGGCTCGCCACCCTGATCCGCTCGATCTCGCCGTCCGGCAGGCCGATGGACCGAGCCAGCTCCATCGCCGCGCCGGCGATCATCGAGGAGGGTCGGCCGGCCCAGCCGGGACGCGACTCGAGGGCGGCGGTGAGTGAATCCGTCGCCGCCCCGAATGCTGCCCGCCCGACTTGCGTCGCCTGCTCCCGGGCGCCGGGAGTGATCGCGGCCCGCCGCACGAGACCGTCGTCCTCGAGCTCGTGGAACACGTAGACCTGATCGCGCCCGAGGGCCTTGGCGCTGTACATGGCGTTGTCGGCGTCGCGGACGAGGCCGGTGAGATCGAGATGGCCCCCGAACCCACCGGCGACGCCGGCCGAGAGGGTGATCGAGGCCGCGGAACCGTCCTCGAGGACGACGCTCCGGCGGGCGACGTTGCGACGAAGCTTCTCCGCGAGCGAGGCGGCCGCGTCGACGTCCGTCTCGGGCAGGATGACCATGAACTCCTCGCCGCCGTAGCGGCCGACCATGTCGATCGCCCGGACGCTCGTTCGAAGCGCATCCGAAATCTCACGCAGGACGAGGTCGCCCGCCGCGTGACCGTGGGAGTCGTTCAGGCGCTTGAAGTGGTCCAGGTCGACGATGATGAGCGAGAGCTGATGCCCGTAGCGCGCCGCCCGCTCGATCTCCGCCTCGAGGCGCGTGAGGAGCGCCTGGCGATTGAGGACACCAGTGAGCGGATCGACCGTCGCGAGCGTCCACGCCTCCGTCACCCGTTCGGCGAGTCGACCGAAGCTCGCCCGAAGCCGCGGATCCTCGATGCCCTTTGCCCCGACGAGATGGCGCGCGTCCGTCGCCGCGACGAGGCGCTCCGTGAGCCTGGCGATCCGGCGGGTCTGGCGCCGTCCCACGGTCAGGGCATAGCCCGCGGTCCCGATCAGCGCGCCAATGAAGCCGACCGCGAGCCCGGCCACCGCGAGGGTGAGGCCAGGCGCGAAGTCGACGTGGTCCAGCATGTCTTGTTGAGGATCCCCCGGCGGAGTGATCGTGCCGACGTGGCTGCACGACGGATGTTCGACCCGGGCGGAGCCGGGGACCATAGCGCGATGGTCCGGGCAGGTACCCGACCCGGGCGGTCCGACTCGACGGCCCGAGGCTCACTCGATGGTGAGGGACCCACGAGCGAGGACGGTCGCGTCGGCACTCACGAGGACGTGCTGCCATCGTCGCCCGTCGCTCTGCCAGGAGCGAGCCTGCAGCTCGGAGCCGAGCGAGGCGGGCGCCAGGTACTCGATCCGATAGCGGCGCGGTTCCGCCGCGAGTGCCGCGCCGCCGCCGGCCGCAGCGATCGCCTCCTCCATCCACTCGAGATAGCTCGCGTTGTTCGCGTGTCGGAACGGATCGATCTCGTGCGGCCGGACGGTGAACGACGACGCGGACGCCCCGGCGGGCGGGGCGACCGCATCGAAGCGGGTCGGGACGAACCCCGCCGGTGGGACGGCGAACAGGGCCGGGAACTCGTCGGGGATGCGGGTCGGCATCCCGCGAGCCACCCCGGTCATGACCCAGTCCGTGAGGACTGTGGCGGCGAGGTCGCCGTTCGGCAGTGTGACGTCCGTTCGTCGGCGTGCCATGACCCGCCGGAAGCCGGTGACCTGCATCGTGACCGTCGCGGTCGTCCCCATCGAGATCGGTTCGCGGACCTCGAGGTCGAGCCCGCGGACGAGCCAGGCAAGGCCGCGATCCGCGTACCACTCCCGTCCGAACCCGAGCCGTTCCGAATGGATCCAGGCCGCATCCTGGGTCCAGCGGAGGAGCGTCCCGGCGCGGATCGCCGCATCCGGACCGCACTCGTCGAAACGGGCGCGATAGGGGATCGTCGCCGATGCGTGCTCCTCGGAATCGCTCACGCTGGTGCACCGGCCAGGCGGGCGAGGGTTTCGATCGTCACGATCCTGGTCCCGGCGTGCGGCTCCGTGCGGCCGGCGAGACGGACCCGGCAGGCGAGTCGCGTGTCGAAGACAACCAAGAATACGGCGAGACGCTCGTCCTCGTCGGCGGCATGGGAGCGGGCGTCGTCGAGCTGATGGAGGACGTCGCCATCGATGCCGCGGGCGCTCCATTTGCAGTCGAAGGCCTCCGCCCTGCCCGGCAGCTCGACCGTGACGTCGTACGGATGGATCTCCGCCCGGACGCCGTCGAAGAGGATGCGACGCTCCCGGCGCACGGCCGAGCGCGGACCGCCGTTCGCGGTGAGACGACGGGCGAGGAGCAGCTCCGTGACGGCCTCAACGACCGCGCCGCGGAACTGGCTGCGGACCTGCTCGCCCCTGGCCGCCACCTCGAGCGATGCGCCGAGGAGCGCTTCGGACCGCTCGTCCGGGAAGCAGGTCGGTACCATCTCCCGCCAGAACGACGGGTCGGACGATTCCCCGTTCATCACCGCCCTCGCGAGGACGAGTTGCGCCGGCGACGCGTGCGCCATGAGTTCGGCGAGGCGAGCGACGAGCGGGTCGGCCTGGATCCCCGAATACACGACCGCTCGGGCGTCCGGTGACGCGTCCTGGAAGCGCACCGGCTCAGGCGGCCGGCGCGCGTGACGCGGGACCGCCGACCGGCTCGTCGAGCGCGAGCGCGACGAGGTCCGGGAACGTGGAGAGCCAGTCGATCGCCCGATGCGGATCGGCGATCCGGCCGGCCTCCTCGATCGCGAGGCGGATGGCGGCGGCGCGATCCGTGGCGAGTCGCTCGCCCGCTCGTCGATCCGCGATCTCGTCGAGCCTTCGTCGCTGAGCGGCGGCCAGGTCCGTCACGTAGGTCCACGCATCGTCGATCGCCTCGCCGAGCGATTCGAGTCCAGCGACGGTCTCGACCGCCGCGGCGACGAGGTCTTCGATGGGTTCGCTCACCGGATGAGCGTATCCGAACCGGCGACGGGGGGATCTCGAGAGAGGCAGGCTGGTCGTCGGGAGGTGATCGCCGGGACGTGATCGTCGGGACCTGATCGTCCGGTCAGCGATCTCGCGGCAGGAGAACCGTCCGCCTGCCGATCGCGAAGCGGCGCCCGTCGGCCGGCTCCCGGTCGAGGTCGCGACGAGCCCTCGCGGCAAGGTCGACGAGGGTCGTCCGATGCGCCCCATCCCACGCGGCCGAGTATGCCGCGATCGCCTGCCGCCGGATCGCGGCTGCGACCTCCCGTTCGCCGCGCCGCTCGAGTGCAGCGACTCGGTCGAGGACGGCACGGTACAGTGCCGGGAACTCGTCGTTCGGGGAAAACTGGGCGGGCATGCGTCGAGCATGACCGGTCGCCGCCCCGGACTCGATAGGGAAGTGGTCAGGCGACGGCCGCCGAAGGGACCACCGGCCGGTGCCTCTCGGCACCTCCCGGTGTCGGATCGTGATGAATGGAGGCGATCTCGGTGGATCTCGGACTCTCGGGCCGCGGCGCTATCGTGGGTGGCGCCTCGTCCGGACTCGGCCTGGCGAGCGCCGAGGCGCTCGCTGCGGAAGGCTGCCGGCTCGTCCTCTGGTCGCGCGGCGGTCCGGGGCTCGACGATGCCGCCACGATGCTCCGAACCCGGCATCGCGTCGAGGTCGCCACGGTCGCGGCGGACGCTGCGGACCCGGAAGCGGCCTCGATCGTCGCCGCAGCCGCCCGATCCGCGCTCGGTGACGTCGACATCGTGGTGCTCAACGCGGGTGGGCCTCCACCGGTCGACCCGACCGCCACGGACCCGGCCGGGTGGGCACGCGCGTTCCAGCTCCTCGCCACGACCCCGATCGAACTCGCGACGCATCTCCTGCCCGGGATGCAGGCGCGAAGCTGGGGACGGATCGTCGCGATCCTCTCATCGGGGATCCGGCAGCCGATCCCCGATCTCGTCTACTCGAATGCGGGTCGCAGCGCACTCATGGCCTGGCTCAAGACGACGGCGCGCGGCGTCGCCAGCGGCGGCGTGACGATCAACGGCGTCGTGCCGGGTCGCCTCGAGACGCCGCGGATCGTCTCCCTCGACCGCGGCCGGGCTGAGCGGACCGGCGAGACGGAGGAGGCGGTCCGGGCCTCCCACCTGGCAACGATCCCGGCCGGACGCTACGGCCGCCCTGACGAGCTCGCGAGCCTCGTCGCGTACCTGTGTTCGGAGCGGGCGAGCTACCAGACGGGCACATTCAGCGCCGTGGACGGCGGCCTCATCGCCGGCCTCCCGTGAGGCTCCGCCCACGTTGGATCGAGGGCCACCGGGACTGACTGGTCAGTCCCCCGAGTGTGCGCCGGAGCGGATGGCGAACCGCTCGAACGTTCCGCTCGCCGGCTGCCATACGACACGCACCGCGTCCACCTGCCCTCCGAGCGGGCCGCGCTCGAGGTCCCCGACGAGCGCCTCGAGCGCCTCGAGCGGACCCTCCGCAACGCAGTGTACGGAGCCGTCGATGTCGTTCGCGACCCAGCCGACGAGCCCTCGCCCGATCGCCGCGTCGCGGGCGAAGAACCGAAAGCCGACGCCCTGGACGCGACCCACGACCGTCGCCTCCAGCCGGACTGCCGACCCGTCCGGGTGTCGCCCGCTCACGCCGCGCGAGGAGGTCGGATCGACGGCCAGGCGAGAGCGAGTGAATCGACCGCCAGTTCCGGACTCGCGTTCCCGAGGACGGCCGTCGCCGCTCGATCGAGGCGGACGAGGAAGTCAGCGAGCGAGCGGGGGGCGATCCGCCCGGCGATCGCGACGATCTCCTCGAGGAGCGTCGGATCGTGGAGCCGGCGGACGTCGCCCTGGGCGGCGCGCGCCAGGTCCAGGGCGATGTCGCGCCATGCGTCGAACAGGGCCAGCGCGGCCCGGCGCCGCTCGGCGGCCGGTACGGACCTGGTGGTCGATCCGTCCGCCGTCGGATCTGCGGCTGGAGACCCGATCGGTGCGCCATCAGCGCTCGCCGCGTCGCTCGCCGTCGCGGCACGATCGGCGTCCTGCCGGGGCGCGCGACGACCGCGAGACGAGGGCCCGGCCCCCACGAGGCCCCCGACGAGTGCCGCGTCGAGGACGGCCGCCCGGCCGAGAAGACCGCGGACGACCGAGAGCCGGCCCGTCGGAGCGGCGGACAGAAGGTCGAGCAGGCCGCGATCGATCTCGCCACGCACCATGACCACCTCCGGAGCGACGGCGTAAGCGTGGGCGATGCCCGGTCGACCGCCGGCGAGCCTCGCGAGACGGGACGCCGTCGGCGGATCGGCTATCTCGAGGTCGGCGAGCCAGCGCTCGATCTCGCGCGTGGCGACGGTCCCGAGCCGGATCCGGGCGCAGCGCGAGCGGATCGTCGGCAGGAGCCGATCCTCATCGTCCGCCGCGAGGATGAGGTGGACGCCGGGCGGAGGCTCCTCGAGGAGCTTCAACAGCGCGTTCTGGGCATCCTCGTTCATCCGATGGGCGCCCTCGACGAGCGCCACCCTGGCTCCTCCCTCGAGCGGCGACAGCGCGAGCTCGCTGGTCAGCTCACGGATGCCGGGCCGCGGGTCGGTCGGCGTGGCGGCGATCCTGATCTGGTTCCCGGCCCCGCCCGGGCTGAGCCGGTGGAGGTCGGGGTGGTTGCCGTGGGCGACGAGCCGGCACGCCCGACACGACCGACAGGGTCTGACCGCCGACCCGCTGGCTCCGCAGAGCAGGAGTGCCCCGATGTCGAGCGCGAGCGTCGTCTTGCCGACCGACGGCGGTCCGACGATGAGGAGCGCGTGCGGGAACCCACGCCTCGCCATCGCCCGGACGGCGCGGACGGCGGCCGGCTGCCCGCGTGTGAGCATGCCGGCCCCCGGGTCGTCGTCCGTCGTCGAGCGCGCCGGTCTCACGCGCCGACCACCCTCAGCCCTCGGTCGGCACGGCCTTCGCGCGCACGGCGCGCCGCCTCGCAGCCGTCGGCACGGCAGTGTCCGGAGGCAGCGACGCGGCCGGCGCGTCGACGGCCGAGGCCGTCCCGGGCGCCTTCGCCCGTGTGGCGCGACGCCTGGCCACCGGCTGGTCGCCCGCGGCGGCGGACGACGAGGCGGGCACGTTCGACTCGTTGGCCGGCGTTGCGGAGGTCCTGGCCCGCGTCGTCCGTGGCCGTGTCGGTGCCAGCTCGGCGGTGGTCGAGGCGGATCCGGCGGCGCTCGTCCGCTCCGCGATCGCAGCGGTCATCGGGACCGCGTCGACCGGCTCCGCCGAAACACGGGGTCGTCGCGGACCGCGAGCCTTCGGGGTGGCCACATCGGTCTCGGTGGCAGGCACCGGCATCGCGCTCCCGGCCGCGGGCGTGCGTCCGGATGGGCGAGGTCGGTTCCCGGCGCCCACAGCCAGCTGGGCGCGCAGCATCGCCTCGAGCTCCGGTGGGACCTCGCTCCAGCCTTCGCCCGGTCGCGGCGCACCACCGATGCGATCCGGTCGATCGCTTCGGCCCGGGCCCTGACCCGGGCCGCGTTCGTCGCGCCGTCCGACGTCGCGACGGACGCCCTCGGTTCGAGCGACGGTGCGGCCACTCACGTCCGGATACCGATTGATTCCGCCGGTGAGACCGCCTCCGCTCCGGTTGCCGAATCGCTCCCGGTCGACCGCTGCGGCATACCCGCTCCGGACGCCGCGCGCACCGCCCGTCCGACCGACGGAACGCGTCCCCCCGTGCCGCTCGGCGATGAGGTATTCCGGGATCGCCGGCTCGTCGTCGAATTCCTCGTCGAGGGCTGCGTCCCGCCGCGGGCTCGATGTCTGGCGCTGACCGAGCTGGGAGTCCCAGACCGATCCGAACGCCGCCGGCTTCGCCGTGCGAGGCGCGACCGGCTGCTCCGCGGCGAGGATCTCCACACCACGATCGTCCTGCTCCACCGTCGAGCCTGGTGGGACGAGCTCTCCTTCGGCCCGTCCTCGCCCCCGGCCGCGGCCCCGCCCGCCGCGACGACGACGCCGCCGGCCGTCCTCCCCGAGGATCTCGTCCGCTGGCTCCGTTCGCTCCTCGACGACGTCCTCCGGACCAGCGACGACGTCGGCGACCGGCCGGACGCGCGACAGCTTCTCGCCGGGCAGGGCGACCATCGCCGGCCGTGCGATCGCGGCGGTGGATCCTTCGTCCGCGACAGGAGCTGGCCGACTGCGTCCTCGACCGGACGCCCGCTCGGCCGCGACCGGACGCTCGGCCGCGACCGGACGCTCGCCTTCGGTCGCGCGACCGCGTCGGCCGCGGCCGCGACCCGCTCCCGTCCCCTCAGTCTGCTTGTCCGGCACCTCAGTCATGGACAGATCCTCGTCGTCCGTGGCGACGCGTCGTCCGGATCGCGACGATCCCTTCTCGACCTTTGCGATCTGGGTGATGTCCGTGAAGAGGTCGGCGACCTCCATGAGGTCCGACGAGGTGTTGCCGCGAAAGCTGATGACCTCGCAGCGGACGCCCATCTCCTGGACCGCCCGGATGGCCGGGGCGAAGTCCCCGTCGCCGGACACGACGATGGCGATGTCGAGGTTGCGGGCCGTCTTCATCATGTCGACGACGAGCTCGATGTCGAGATTCGCCTTGACTTTCCCGTCACCATACTTGCGGATGTCCTTGCTCACGACCTTGTAGCCGTGGCGACGGAGGAAGTCGTGGAAGTTCCGCTGATTCTCGTTGTCAGGATCGAGGCCCGTATAGGCGTACGCCCGCACGAGATCCCGCCCGGCGGTCGCCGACTTGAGCATCGTCACGTAATCGATGTCGACGCCGGCCGACTTGGCCGCATAGAAGATGTTCGCCACGTCCACGAAGACGGCGACGTTCTTGCCCACTCTGACTCCTCAGGGCTGTATGGGGCCGGCGCGATGACCGCTGCTCGGCGTCCCGGATGGTTCAGCTGCGACGCGCGACGGCCTTCGTCACGGCCACGGATCGACTCATGCTCGGACCGGCATCGATGAATCCCTTGTCCTCCCACCGGGTCCGCTCGGCGGGATCGTCGGGTCGCGGCGCCTCGACCTCGGCGCAGGCCTTGTTGCGCGCCGACCGGAGGATCTCCTCGAGGAGCGCCCCCGTCACTCGGTCGACGTCGTGTCCCGGATCGACGACGAACAGGTCCACCACACCGACGAAACCGCCGGCGCGGACGGACGGCCGGAGCGCGAGGACCGCGCCGCCGACCATCTCGCGTCGCGCTTCCGCGACGATGACACTGGCCTGCGGCAGGTAGACGAGCTGGCGCAGGAGGTCCGCCGCGGCGAGCGGACCCGACCCCTCGGTCGCCCACGAGGAGACCTCGCAGAGCGCGACGAGCCGGTCGATGTCCGTGATGCGGGCCGCTCGGACCTGATATTCCACGCGGACGGGTACAACCTCGCGAGGTGGTGGCCGCCGGAGCTGTCTCGCCCCGGATCGAATCCCGGGAGCCGGCAGCGGAGGGACCGCACGGGGGTCGCGTCCGACGATGACGTCGGCTGCGGCCGATCCGGGTCGCTCGTGGACCGGTGTTGCAATCGGCTGGCCACTCGGTAATATACGGCATCGCTTCGGCGGCTACCTGCGCGCCGCCCGGCCTCGTCATCCGCGACGCTGTCGTAACGCACCACCGCCTCCCCCGATGAACGGCCGCGTCCCATCGCCGCCGGATCGTCGGGATACGAGGGCGAAGGGCGCCGTCAGCCCGCCGGATGACGATCCCGAGGTGCTGCGCGGGCTGTCGACCGGCGCGTCGACCGGCAGTCGCCGGTCGATGAGCGATCAGGAGGAGACAGTTCATGAAAGTCACCAAGCTCGGCGCGCTCGCGTCCGGTGCGGTGCTCGTCCTTGGCGCGTGCAGCAGCGCGGCCACCCCGAGCCCGTCCACCAGCGGCGCCGCCTCGACAGCACCGTCCGCGGCCACATCGGCCGCCGCCAGCGGCGGCGCGACGAAGGGCACGATCCACATCGCGATCAGCCTCCCGCTCCAGGGCAGCGAGCTCGCGGCATCCCAGCCGATCATCAACGGCGTCCTGCTCGCGGTGAAGCAGGCCGGCGGCACGGCCGGCGGATACACCGTCGACGTCCCGCAGTCGGCGATCTACGACGACGCCCTCAACGGCGCGCACGATCCGCAGACCGGCGCGGCGAACATGACGAAGATCGTCGCGGACGCGAGCACCGTGGCCGTGGTCGCGTCGCTCAACTCGAACGTCGCCCAGGCGGAGATCCCGATCTCCAACGCGGCCGGCCTGCTCCAGTGCTCACCGGCCAACACGAACCCGGGGCTCACACAGGGCGCCCCCGCGGCCCAGCTCCGGACCAAGCCGAACAACTACATCCGCGTCGTCACCACGGACAACCTCCAGGGTCCGGCGGCCGCCCAGTACATCATCCAGACGCTCGGCAAGAAGTCCGTCTACATCATCGACGACACCGAGACCTACGGTAAGGGCATCGCCGACGCCTTCGAGGCCGAGTTCAAGAAGGAAGGCGGCACCGTCGTCAAGCACGACGCCGCTCCCAAGACGACGAACGACTACGTCTCGATCATGACCGCGGCAGCGGCCCTCAAGCCGGATTCCATCTACTTCGGCGGCGTCACCGCCACCGGCGGCGCACGGATCCTCCTCGCGGCCGCCCAGGCCGGCCTCGGGAATGTCCCGTTCGTCGGCGGCGATGGCATCAATGACGGCTCTGGCCAGACGAAGGACTCGTTCCTCAACCTGGCGGGTGCCGCTGCGGCGAACGCATTCAGCACGCTCGCCGGCATCGGCGACTTCCCGGGCAAGGTCCAGTTCAACACCGACTACAAGGCCGCCTACGGCCAGGACGCGACCGGCTATGCCGGGATGGGATACGCCTGCGGCCAGGTCATCCTCGACGCGATCAATCGCGCCGCGGCGACCAACCCCGCGGACATGGCCGGCCTCCGCGAGGCGGTCCGCGTCGCAGCCACGGATACGTCGCATAGCTATACGACGATCCTCGGCCCGGTCACGTTCGACGCGAACGGCGACACGAGCCAGCACATCGTCTCGATCTACGCCGTCGATCCGACGGCAGCGGGCGGCAAGGGCGACTGGGTCTTCAAGATCCAGGTCAACTACGGCGCCAAGTAGCACCAGCCACTGACCGGCGAGGCCGGGGCTCTTCGAGCCCCGGCCTCGCACTATCCGCCCGCTCACCTGATCGGAGGTCGAGGACGTGACCGCGGTCGCAGCGAGCCCCGCCAGGCTGGTGGATCCGCGCCGGCGGAACGCCAGGTTCATCGTCGCCGCGATCGCCCTCGTCGCCTGCTATTCCCTGTTCCTCTGGGGAGCCCTCGTCCTCACCCAGGGCCTGCCCGTCGACGCATCGTTCCGGCTCGCCCTCCAGCAGACGGCCAACGCGCTGTCCATCGGGTCGATCTACGCGCTCATCGCCCTCGGCTACACGATGGTGTACGGCATCATCGAGCTCATCAACTTCGCCCACGGCGACATCTTCATGATCGGCTCCTTCCTCGCCGTCATCGTCACCGGCTACATCGGTGGTCAGAGCGGCCCGATCACGAACAACCTGCCGCTCCTCGTCATCCTCATCGTCGGCGCGCTGCTCTTCACGATGCCGATCGTCGGCGTCCTCAACATGCTCATCGAGCGCGCCGTCTACCGGCCCCTGCGGAACGCGCCGCGCCTCACCCCGCTCATCACCGCGATCGGCATGTCGTTCATCCTCCAGAACGTCGCCCTCGTCATCGCCGGCAGCGGGGACCGCTCCGCGCCGCAGATCTTCCCGCTCACCTGGCAGGTCGACCTCGGTGGCGCGAACATCCCGCTCCTCTCGATCTTCGTGTTCGTCCTCGCGATCGTCCTCATGGTCGCCCTCCAGACGTTCGTCTCCCGGACCCGACTCGGGCGGGCGATGCGCGCGACGGCCCAGGACCGCGAGGCATCGGCGCTCATGGGTGTGGACCTCAACCAGACGATCGCCCTGACGTTCCTCCTCGGCGGCATGCTCGCCGGCGCGGCCGGCGTGGTGTGGGGCCTCACCCACGGCTACGTCCGGCAGGACCTCGGCTTCAACGCCGGGCTCAAAGCCTTCACCTCCGCGGTCCTCGGCGGGATCGGCAACATCGCGGGGGCGGTGCTCGGCGGCTTCGTCATCGGCTTCATCGAGAACTTCGCGAGCTCGATCGGCTTCTCCCGCTGGTCCGAGTTCCTCACCTTCATGGTCCTCACGTTCGTCCTCATCTTCCGGCCGTCCGGCATCCTCGGCCAGCAGCTCGGTGACCGGGCATGAGCACGGCGGTGGCGAAGCGGAGAGGGCCGACCTGGCGTGAGGCACTCGCCACCCACGCCGAGCAGCACCGATCGACGACGGTGATCGTGAGCATGCTCATCGCGGGCGTCCTCATGATCTTCCTGCCCAAGGTCCCTCCGCTCACGTTCCTCCAGCCGGCGCAGCCGTGGTACGACTCGTTCGCGAACGCCGGGGTCTTCGTCCTCCTCGCCCTCGGCCTCAACGTCGTCGTCGGGATGGCGGGGCTCCTCGATCTCGGGTACGCGGCGTTCTTCGCGATCGGCGCCTACACGTACGCCTTCGCGGACTCGCCATTCAGCCATAACCACTATCCGTTCCTGCCGATGCTCCTCATCGGGGCCGGGGTCGCGGCGATGTTCGGCATCGCCCTCGGCGCGCCGACACTGCGGCTCCGCGGCGACTATCTCGCGATCATGACCCTCGGCTTCGGTGAGATCGTGCCGATCGTCTTCCTCAACGCGGACCCGTACACCCAGGGCACGAATGGGATCGGCGGCATCTACCGCCCCGAACCGCTGCCGCTCGTCGGCGAGTTCGGGGCGCTCACGCCCTTCGCCTACTTCATCGTCATGCTCGTCATCATCACGATCGTCATGATCCTCATGTATCGGCTCCAGGATTCCCGGATCGGGCGATCGTGGATGGCGATCCGGGAGGACGAGCTCGCCGCCGCCGCGAACGGGATCAACACGGTCACGACGAAGCTCCTCGCCTTCGCCCTCGGAGCGACGACGTCCGGGCTGGCCGGCGTCTTCAACGCGTCCAAGCTGACGATCGTGTCGCCGGACCAGTTCGCCTTCACCGTCTCATTCACGGTCCTCGCGATGGTCATCATCGGCGGGATGGGCAACATCTGGGGCGTCGCGGTCGGAGCGTTCGTCGTCTTCAACATCCAGTCGGTCGTCCTCAAGCAGCTCAACACTGTCTTCGGGGCCCTCGCCACGGCCACCGCGTCCATCCCGGGCCTCCACGACGTGACGAACTTCGTCGCGCACATCAACTTCCTCAACTACCAGTTCCTCCTCTACGGCCTCGCCCTCGTCCTCATGATGCTGTTCAGGCCCGAGGGTCTCTTCCCGAGCCAGCGGCGGCGGCGCGAGCTCCACGTCGCGGACGAGCTCGGCGGGCCGGATGAGGCCGTCGCTCCCGCCGTCCTCGGCTCGCTCGGCGAGACGTCGGGCGCGGAGGAGGAGTTCGGGGAAGAGGCGGGCGAGGGCGCGCGAGGAGACCGATCGTGACCGACCTCCTGCTCGACGCGCGCGGCGTGACCAAGCGCTTCGGCGGCCTCGTAGCCGTCAACAACATCGACTTCACGATCCCGGCGCGGTCGATCGTCAGCCTCATCGGCCCGAACGGCGCGGGCAAGACGACGTTCTTCAACATCATCGCCGGGATCTACGATCCCACCTCCGGCCGGATCGACTTCCGGGGGCGGACGATGATCGCCCACCCGCGGCGAGCGTGGCTCGAGCCGCTCCTCTGGCTCGTGCCGCCGGGGATCGTCTTCGCCCTCACGTGGCTCCTCAGCACCAGCGGCCTCAGCGGTCCGATCGTCGTCCTCGGCGCCGTGATCGGGCTCGTCGTGCTCCTCGGGACGCTCGTCACCGGCGTCGCCAGACCGCCGTATTACCAGCGGAACCTCGTCCGCTTCGGGATCTTCCGCAGCGCGCGCCCGAACGACATGGTGGTCGTGGGCCTCGGTCGGACGTTCCAGAACATCCGGCTCTTCCAGAATATGACGGCCCTCGAGAATGTCCTCGTCGGGATGCATACGAAGCTCAAGGCGACCTGGCTGGACGCGATGCTCTCGACGCCGCTCGACCGGCGCGAAGAGGCGGAGGCCCGCGTCCGGGCGGCCGGATTCCTCGCCCTCGTCGGGCTGGCGGACCGTGGTCCAGAGCTCGCGAAGAACCTGCCCTACGGCGACCAGCGGCGCCTCGAGGTGGCCCGCGCACTGGCCTCCGAACCTGCCCTTCTCCTCCTCGACGAACCGACGGCCGGCATGAATCCGCGCGAGACGGCGGACATGACGGCGCTCATCGGCAAGCTGCGCAACGAACTCGGCCTGACCATCCTCCTCATCGAGCACGACATGCGGGTCGTGATGGGCATCAGCGACCGCGTCACCGTCCTCGACCACGGCGAGAAGATCGCGGAGGGGACACCGGAAGAGGTGCGACGGGATCCCAAGGTCATCGAGGCGTATCTCGGGACGCCAGCCGCATGACGGCCGTGAACGCAGCCTCGACATCGCGCTCGGCACCGGCCGACGGCTCGGCCGAGCCGATGCTCGTCCTCGATCGTGTCCACACCTACTACGGCCACATCCACGCCCTGCAGGGTGTCTCGATCACGATCGGGCGAGGCGAGATCGTCACCCTCATCGGCGCGAACGGCGCCGGCAAGACGACGACGCTCAAGACGATCAGCGGGCTGCTCCATCCGCGTGCCGGATCGGTCACGTTCGAGGGGCGGGACATCAGTCGGACCGCGGCCCATCACCTCGTCCGGGACGGAATCGGCCACGCCCCGGAGGGCCGCCGGATCTTTCCGCGCCTCAGTGTCCTCGAGAACCTGCAGATGGGCGCGTTCACCCGCGACCAGAAGACGATCGGACCGGACATCGAACGCGTCTTCACCCTGTTCCCGCGACTCCGCGAGCGGACGCATCAGCTCGGCGGGACCCTGTCGGGCGGAGAGCAGCAGATGCTCGCCATCGGCCGGGCATTGATGAGCCAGCCGCGGGTGCTCCTCCTCGACGAGCCGTCGCTCGGGCTTTCACCGATCCTCGTCCAGCAGGTGTTCGACACGATCCGCGAGATCAACGCGCTCGGCACGACGGTCCTCCTCGTCGAGCAGAACGCGCTCCAGGCACTGAACATCGCCCATCGCGGCTACGTCCTCCAGACCGGGACGATCGCACTCGAGGGTCCGGCGCGCTCGCTCATCGCCGACCCGATGGTCCGGAAGCTCTACCTCGGCGAGGACTGAGGACCGAGGACCGTCTCGCTTCAGCGCGGTTCCGGCTCGTGGTGGATCTCGAGGACCGCGCGACCGAGCCCGACGATCCCGATCGCCACGATGACCAGCCCCGGGGCGTGGTCAGGTCGGAGTGCGTCGAGCGGGCCCTCCGCGATGAGGGCGGCCAGCCGGACGATGAAGCCGACGAAGGCGACCACGACGACGATGAGGTAGGCCGGCCATCGGTCGAGGCCGATCGGTCGCTCGCTCGTGAACGGCAGGCTCACGAGGGCCAGCATCGCGAGCGCCGCGAGGAACACGAGGAGGCCCGTTCCCACGAAGGCGTTGTCGCTGTATGGCGGAAGGCCATCCGCGCCGCCGACGGTCGACCAGGGGACGAGGCAGCCGACGAGCGTGACGATGGCGAATGCCGCGGCGATGCGACGCCCACGCCCGAGCGGACGACGGTGCATCGTCACTCGGCCGCTCCGTACACCTCGGGACGAAGGACGCCCACGAAGCGGAGGTTCCGATAGATCTCGCCGTAGTCCAGCCCGTAGCCAACGACGAACTGATCCGGGATGGTGAAACCGGTGTAGTCCACGGGGATCTCGACAAGCCGGCGCGCCGGCTTGTCGAGGAGCGTGCAGATCCGGAGCGACTGTGGACCCTTGCCGCGGAGGTAGCGGAGGAGATAGTTGAGGGTGAGGCCGGTGTCGATGATGTCCTCCACGAGGAGCACGTGCTCGTCGGCGATGGTCGCCGAGAGGTCCTTGAGGATGCGCACGAGGCCGGTCGACTCGGTCGTGCTTCCGCCGTAGGAGCTCACCTCCATGAGATCGATCCGGAGCGGGATGTCGATCTCGCGCATGAGGTCGGCCATGAACGGGAGCGATCCCTTGAGCACGCTGACGAGGGTGAGACGGCGACCGGCATAGTCCGCGCTGATCTGGCGGCCGAGCTCGGCGACCCGCGCCCGGATCCGGTCCTCGGAGACGAGGACCTCGGCCACGTCGGCCCGCAGGTCGGTGGTCTCGCGCATCCCCTGGTCAGCGCTCCGTCGCAGCCGCGACGGCGTCCGCGGCAGGGCTCGCATCCGGACCCACGCGGACGGTCCGGCGGCGGGTGCGGTGGACGCGCGCAGGCGCATCCACGGTGGCCGCCTCGGCCGCAGGCGCAATGGCCGCGCTCGTTGCCCCCCGACGGTGGGCCGGCGTCGCCTGACCGAGCGTGCCGGTCATCTCGTCAATCAGGGCGACCTTGCCATATTTCAGCATGAGCGCCCGGAAGTCACGGCCGTAGAACAGCTTGATCCTGATGTCCGGGTAGAGCTCGCGAAGACGGCGGAGCTTCCGGTTCTTCTTTCGGACGAGGCTCTGCCTGAGGGTCGTCATCTCGACGTACAGCTCGAGATCGGGCAGCCAGAAGTCGGGCGAGAAGCTCTCGACGACAGCCCCCTGAAGGTCCCACAGGATCGGAAACGTCCGCGGCTCGTATTCCCAGCGGACGCCGTAGAAGTCGAGGATCCGGGCGAACTCCGCCTCGCTCGCGTGGGCGAAGCCCGGGAGGTCCTGGCTCGAGGCGGGCCCCGCACCGAGTGCGAGTCGACTCACGGGCGGCCGCGACGGGGACGGGACGGACGGCACCGATGCTCCATCGGCGGTGAGTGTACCGCGCGGCGGGCTGCCGCGGCGGGCTTGTTCGGACATACCCCCTGGGGGTATGATCGGGTCATGACCGGAACCGAACGACGCAGCAGGCCCACCCCGCCACCCGCCGCGGATTTCCGCCACTCCTACTCGAAGGACAAGTCGCTGCTCGCGCGGCGACTGTCGCGGATGGAAGGACAGGTCCGTGGGATCGCCCGGATGATCGAGCGGGAGGAGTACTGCGTGGACATCCTCCAACAGACCGCTGCGCTTCGGGCAGCGGTCGACGCCCTGTCGATCCTCGTCCTCGAGGATCACGTCCAGGGGTGTGTCCGCACCGCCGCGGAGCGCGGGGAGGCGGATGCGTACGTGGACGAGGTCATGGACGTCGTTCGACGGACCCTCGGGCGGCCGGTCCGGGCGGGCCGACCGGCCTGACGACGCGCCGCAACGGGTTGGTTATCCACGAACATGTGGACAGCCTGGGGATTGGTGGATAAGCCCGTTGACACCCCGTTGACGCACCCGTAACGTCCGGCTTCCGCACGCGGGTCGAGGCCGTCGGGCACCGTCGCTCGCGAGGGGTCCGGGGAAACCCGGACCGTGACCGGACGGGCCGCGGAAGACCGACGCTGACCCACCGCGCGTGCGCCGTACGACGACGCCGGGAACGGAGCGCAGGCGGACCTCGCGCACGGCCCACAGGGAGGTGCGTGACCCACCGCCGCGACCCGCTCCCGACGGACGTCGAAGCATCGCCGGCCCTGCCGGAGCGCTTCCACGAGACCATCGCCGAGGGCCTCCTGTCGATGGGCCTGACGCTCGACCCGGCGGTTCTCCAGGCGATCTCCGACCACGTGCGGCTCCTCCTCGCGTGGACGGAGGCGATCAACCTCACCGCGATCCGCGACCCCGTCGCGGTGGCCAGGGACCACGTCCTCGACAGCCTCACCGCGATCCCGCTCCTGCGGCGGCACGGCGCGGCGCCGATCCTCGACCTCGGGTCCGGCGGCGGATTCCCGGGCCTGCCGCTCGCACTGGCCCTCGGCTCGGAGCGAGCCCTGCTCGTGGAGTCCGTCGGCAAGAAGGCACGCTTCCTCGCGACCGTGATCGACGCACTCGGCCTGCGCCCACGGGTCGCCGTCGCCGCGACGCGCATCGAGACCCTCGCGGCGGATCGCCATCATCGAGCCCACTGGCCGATCCTCACCGCCCGCGCGGTCGGGCCGCTCGCCGAGCTCATCGAGCTCGCCGCGCCGCTCGCCACCACCGGTGGCGTGCTCGTCGCCTGGAAGCGGCGGCGAGATCCGACCGGGTTCGCGGAGCCTACCGGGCGAGGCGGCAGGATCGACGGATCGCTCGTCGGAACGGCGGGTGAGTTCGATGCCGCGCGACGGAGCGCGGACCTGCTCGGCTTCGCCGAGCCGGTCGTTCACCCTGTCCACCTCGCGGGCCTCGGCGACCACGTCCTCGTGGTCGTCGACAAGATCGCTGCGACGCCGCCCGGTTACCCGCGCGACCCCGCGCTGCGCAAGCGACGCCCGTGGTGACGGCGCTACCCTGACGCGATGCTCCTCGCGATCCTCTCCGACATCCATGCGAATCGCGCCGCTCTCGAAGCCGTCCTCGCCGCTGCGGGACCCGTCGACGGGATCCGGGTCCTCGGCGACATCGTCGGCTACGGACCGGATCCCGACGCCGTCGTGGAACTGCTCGCCAACCGCGGGGCGACCGGCGTGCGCGGCAATCACGATCTGGCGGCCCTCGACGGCGAGGGGGTCGACTGGTTCAACCCGGACGCTCGGGCGGCGATCGAATGGACGCGGCACACGATCGGCGAGACGACCCGCTCCTGGCTCGCGGCTCTCCCGGAACGCCTCGTCGACGGACCGTTCACCCTCGTCCACGGGAGCCCCCGAGATCCCACCTGGGAGTACATCGTGGACGCCGGCATCGCCGGCGAGAACCTCGTCCATCTCGCGACCCGGCACTGCCTCTTCGGCCACACGCACATCCCGCTCGCGTTCCTGCGGCATGAGGACGGGATGCGCGAGCTCCCGGCGGCGAGCAGCCCGCTGACACTCGACGAGCGGACCGCGTTCGTCAACCCGGGCAGCGTCGGACAACCGCGGGACGGCATCCGGGCGGCGAGCTGGCTCCTCCTCGACACTGCCGGACCCACGGTGACGTGGCGACGGACCCCGTACGACATCGCCGCCACGCAGGCAGCGATGCGATCGGCCGGCCTCCCTCCACGGCTCATCGCCCGGCTCGACCGAGGCGCCTGATGACCGGCGGCCGACGCCCGCTCAAGGGGCGGAAGATCGCGGACCGACGCCTGCGGGTGGACCGACCCCACGCGGCCTACTTCCGGTACACGGGCCAGGGGTCGCTCGTCGCGAAGGAGGCAGCGAGCCGGCCGCTCACGCCAGCCGGTCGGATCGTCGCCCGGGTCAAGGCCGTCGCACTCGGCCGCCCGCTCTCGAACGAGGAGGAGATCGGCGAGCGCCTCGCGAAGAAGAAGGCCCTCGCGATCTTCAGCTCCGATGCGATCTCCTCGTCCGCCTACGCGACGGAGGAGATCCTCCGCGTCCTCATCGTCGCCGCCGCGGCGGGAGCCCTCGCCTACTCGATCGCGGTCTCGGTGGCCATCGCCGTCATGCTCACCGTGGTCTCCATCTCGTACCGACAGGTCTGTCGCGCCTACCCCTCGGGAGGCGGCGCCTACATCGTCGCGCGTGAGAACCTCGCCCCGATGGCCGGCCTCATCGCGGCCGCCGCCCTGCTCATCGACTATGTCATGACGGTGGCGGTCTCGACCGCGTCGGCGATCCAGCAGATCCAGTCGGTCGTGCCACAGGCCTACGACTACCGGATCGAGATCGCCTTCGTGTCGATCTCGCTCATCACGATCGGCAACCTGCGCGGCCTCCGGGAATCGGGAAACATCTTCGCCGTCCCGACGTACCTGTTCGTGGGCCTCGCGCTGCTCATCGTCGCGGTCGGGCTCAGCCGGATCGTCGGCGGCACCGCCGCCCCGATGCTTCCGCAGCCGGGGGCCGTCCAGCCGGGCACGGAAGCGCTCGGCCTGTTCCTCCTCCTCAAGGCCTTTGCGGGCGGCTCCGTCGCCCTCACCGGCGTGGAGGCCATCGCCAACGGGGTGCCCGCCTTCAAGCCCCCCGAGGCGAAGAACGCAGCGAACACGATGATCTCGATGGCCGTCATCCTCGGCGTCATCTTCATCGGCCTGACGATCATCGCCCATGCCTATGCGATCGTGCCGAGCCAGGACAACAGCGGCGGTCCGACCGTCGTCGCGATCATCGCCGCCACCGCCCTCGGTCTGAACAGCCCACTGTTCATCCTGTTCCAGGCGAGCACAGCCCTCATCCTGTTCCTCGCCGCGAACACGAGCTTCAACGCGTTCCCGCGACTCGCCGCGATCCTCGCCGCGGACGGCTACATGCCGCGCCAGTTCAGCTTCCGGGGCGACCGGCTCGCCTACAGCTGGGGCATCGTCCTGCTGGCCGCCGTCGCGTTCGGCCTCCTCGTCATCTTCAACGGCGACACCCACGCGCTCATCCCGCTGTACTCGGTCGGCGTCTTCGTCTGCTTCACGCTCTCGCAGACCGGGATGGTCCGCCACTGGCGCAGGGTCCGCGAGGCGGGCTGGCGGTGGCGAGCGCTCGTCAACGCGTTCGGCGGCGTCCTCACGGCGGTGGTCCTTGCCGTCGTCGTCGCGGTGAAGTTCCGCGACGGCGCGTACCTCGTCGTCATCCTCATCCCCGTCCTCGTCAGCCTTATGCTCTTCATCAACCGACAGTACGCCGCGTCGAGGCGCCAGCTCGCACTCCGCCCGGACCAGGTGATCGGACCGCCACATCGCGCGGAACGGGTCGTCATCCCCATCCCGACCCTCAACCGGGCAGTCGTCCAGGCCGTCAACGTCGGCCGTTCCATCAGCGACGACGTCCGGGCGGTCTACATCTCGGACGCCCCGGACGACGCGGCTGCGATGCGGGCGGAGTGGGATCGGCGAGTCCCGGGCGTTCCGCTCGTCGTCGTCGAGTCTCCGTACCGGGCGCTCGTCGGTCCGCTCATCGCCTACCTCGACGTGCTGGACCGAGGCGGGGCGTCCGATCATGACGCACCGATCACGTTCATCGTCGTCCCCGAATATGTCGCCCGCAACTGGTGGGAGCGGATCCTTTACAACCAGTCCTCCAAGCGTCTTCGCAAGGCCCTCCTCGGTCGACCGAACACGGTCGTCGTCAACGTCCCCTACCGGCGCGAGGACGCGGCGTCGTTCGACCACCAGCCCGGGGAGGCGCCGGATACCGTCGAGCCCTGAGCGGCCCGCCGGCTCCGGTCGGGCCCGGGCGGTGGTATCGTGACCGCCGCGTCGACGCCGGACAGGCGCCGACCACCGCAAACCGACCATCATCCGCGCGGTCGAAGCGGCGTTTCCGACCTCGCACCCCGCTCATCCGGGAGCCCACCCACCGGTGTCCGACCATGAACCGCAGACCGCCATCCGGTGCGCCGTCGTCGCTCTGAACGGCGGGCCGAGCGACCCCCGGATCGTCCGGCTGGCGATCGACCTCGCCCGCCCCTCGAAGTCGATCCTCGTCGGCGTCCACGTCGTGGAGATCGACTGGACCCTCCCGCTCGACGCGGACGTGGCCGGTCGGTCGGAGGACACCCAGCGCGTCCTCGACCTCGCCGAGCAGATCGCCGATCACGCCCGCTACCGGATCGAACCGGTGCTCCTCCAGGCCCGGGATGTCGGCGCGGCGCTCGTCGACGAGGCCACGGAGCGGTCCGCCGACCTCCTCATCCTCGGCCTGCCGTACCGCAAGCGGTTCGGCGGCGACTTCGCGATCGGGCGGACCATCCCGTATGTCCTGAAGAACGCCCCGTGCGCCGTGTGGGTCGTGCGGGACCCCATCCCCGAGGAGGGACCATGAAGGCGGTCATCGTCGGCTGTGGCCGCGTCGGCGCGGTCGTCGCCGAGTCGTTCGATCGAGCCGGCCATCAGGTGATCATCATCGACCGTTCGACCGCGGCATTCGACAAGCTCGACTCCTCGTTCAAGGGGGAGGCAGTCCGGGGCGACGGCACGGACGAGGACGTGCTCCGCCGCGCCGGAGCCGAAGGGGCGGACCTGTTCCTCGCGCTCACCGAGGGCGACAATCGGAACACCATGTCCGCCCAGCTCGCGCTCGAGGCACTCGGGGCGCAGCGCGTCGTCGCCAAGATCAACGATCCGCTCCGGGCCGACGCATATGCCGACCTCGGCATCGCCACGATCTGCCGGACCGACCTGATGCTCGACGCGATCCTCGATTTCGCCGGGCTTCCGAACGGCGGACCGCGGGGCGTGCTGCGCCCGAAGGGGACCCACCCGGGCGGCACGCATCACGAACCGGCGCCCGCGACCGGCGCCGCCACGACGGAGGGCTGACCATGTTCGTGCTCGTCGTGGGTGGCGGCAAGGTGGGCTACTACCTGGCCAAGGAGCTCGTGGAGGCCGGTCACGAGGTGGTCCTCCTCGAGAAGGACCGAGCGCGGGCCGATCAGATCGCGGACGAGATCGGTTCGATCGTGCTCGCCCACGACGGCTGCGAGGGCAAGTACCTCGGCGAGGCCGGGGCGAACCGGGCCGACATCGTCGCCGCGGTGACGGGCGACGACGAGGACAACCTCGTGATCTGCCAGATGGCGAAGCATCACTTCGACGTCCCGCGCACGATCGCCCGCGTGAACAATCCGAAGAACGAGTCCCTGTTCAAGCACCTCGGCGTCGACGAGATCATCAGCCCGACCCGGATGATCCTCGGCTCGATCGAGCAGGACATCCCGGTCCACGAGCTCCTCCACCTCGGCACCCTCGGCGGGTCGGATCTCGAGCTCATCGAGGCGCCGCTCCAGGCCGGCTCGCCCGCCATCGGCCGGTCGCCGAACGACCTGACGATCCCCGAGGGATGCGCGCTGTTCGCCGTCGTCCGGGCCGGGCGGGCGATGCCGCTCCGCGCGGACATGACGCTCGCGGTCGGCGACAAGGTCATCGCGATCGGGCGCGCAGAATGCGAGGCGGCCCTCCACAGCCAGCTCATGGGCGAGACCGAGGCGGTCGGCGGCTGATCCTGGGGATCGCCCTCGCGCCTCGCCTCGCCTCGCTCGCCTCGCCGAAGTTCGCGTCGGCGTCCAGCCGTTCGCGTCGGCGTCCACCCGTTCGCGTCGCTCGCCTGCCCGTTCGCGTCGCTCGTCTGTCCCGACTTCGCGTCGCGTACGCGCCCGATGCGTGGTAGACCGTGGGAGCGGCGGCGGCCGCCCTGGCGCCCGCACCGCGGACCCTGACCTGGGCGCCTTCCGCCCCGCTCGCCGAGTCCAGTACGCACCCCGCGCGTATCCGGCGCAGTCCGACCTGCCCGGCAGGCAGGACGCCCCCGGATCCCCGGCCCATCAAACACCGAGCACACGTCTCTTGACAACAAGATTGTCAATGTTCTAGCATCCGACCATGTCCGGTTCCTTAAACATGAACACCACGCGTGCGGGTTCCGGACGCCCGCACCCAGCACGGAGGTTCACGACGATAACGATCGTGTGCCGCCCGTCGCCGTTCGGAGAGCTCTGTCGCTTGGTTCGGCGACGGATCGGCTCGTTGATGACAGTTTCGTTCGACCGGCCCGCTGGACCGGCGTCTTCGATGGCGGACCCGGCCGTCGAGCCGGCCGGAACCGGAGCCTGAGCGGATGACCTCGCGCGCGGAACGAGACCCGGCGCGGCCCGTCTACGTCATCAGCGTGGCGGCCAGCATCGTCAGCGTTCATCCGCGGACCCTGCGGATCTACGAGGACGAGGGTCTCCTCTGCCCGGCGCGGACACCGAGCAACAACCGGCTCTACAGTGAGGACGACATCCGACGGGTCCTCTGGATCCGCCACCTGACCCGCGACCGGGGCGTCAACCTGGCCGGGATCCGCCTCCTCTTCGAATTGGAGGAGCGACTCGGGACTCGAGTCCTCGAGGCGCTCTTCGACGAGGGGATGGCGGACCGGGCCAGGACCGCCGACGGCGACCGACCGGACCGCACCGACCCGTGATCATCCATATGGACAGGGCAGTCGCCCCGTTCGACACGCATCCGGCGACGACAATGATCGCCGTCCCGCCGAGGAGAACCTGATGGCCGACAAGACCGCCAAGCCGGAGGAGGCGCGACCCGCCGCTCAACCGGGCCCGGAGAGCCGCCCGACGGGACCGCTCGAGATGCCGCTCGTCGCCCTCCGCGAGACGGTCATCTTCCCGGAGATGATCGTCCCGCTCCAGGTCGGCCGCGAGAAGAGCGTCAACGCACTCAACGCCGCCGTCGCGGCGGGCGGACCCATCGCCCTCGTCACGCAGCGCCGCGCTGAACAGGAGGAGATCGAGAAGCCGGACGAGCTGTACGCCATCGGGACGCTCGCCAAGATCGCCCAGGTGGTCCAGCTCCAGGACGGCACCGTGCGGGCGATCGTCCAGGGCCAGCGCCGCATCAGGGTCGTCAGCTTCACCCAGACTGCCCCGTACCTCGCGGCCACGATCGAGGAGCTCCCGGACGGCATCCCCGACGGGGTCGAGGTCGAAGCCCTCATGCGATCGGTCCAGGCGCAGATCGAGCAGTACGTCGCGAACGGGGCGCCCGTCCCGCCGGAGGCGGCCGTCGCCGCCCGGAACATCACGGATCCGGGGCTCCTCGCGGACATGGTCGCCTACAGCCCGGATATGACGACGGAGCAGCGCCAGGAGCTCCTCGAGACCGTCGACGTCATCGAGCGCCTCAAGCTCGTCAGTGGCTTCCTCGCCCGCCAGGTGGAGATCCTCGAGCTCAAGGGCCGGATCCAGTCCGAGGTCAAGTCCGAGATGGACAAGACCCAGCGGGAGTACATCCTCCGCGAGCAGCTGAAGGCGATCCAGCGCGAACTCGGCGAGGACGATCCGCAGCAGGCCGAGATCGGCGAGCTCCGCGACAAGGTCGAGGCCGCCGGCATGCCGGACGAGATCAAGGCCCGGGCGATCAAGGAGATCGACCGGATGAGCCGCATCCCGTCGGCGAGCCCGGAGGTCGGCGTCATCCGGACGTACGTCGACTGGCTCGTCGGGTTGCCGTGGAACGTCGCGACGACCGACCTCCTCGACATCAAGCAGGCCGCGAAGGTCCTCGACGAGGACCACTACGGCCTCGAGAAGATCAAGGATCGGATCCTCGAGTATCTCGCGGTCCGGACGCTCGCCGACCAGATCCGCAGCCCCATCCTCTGCTTCGTCGGACCGCCCGGCGTCGGCAAGACGAGCCTCGGCAAGAGCATCGCCCGGGCGATGGGCCGCAAGTTCGTCCGGATGAGCCTTGGCGGGATCCACGACGAGGCGGAGATCCGCGGTCACCGCCGGACGTACATCGGCGCTCTGCCCGGACGGGTGATCCAGAACATCAAGACCGCCGGATCGAACAACCCGGTCTTCATGCTCGACGAAGTCGACAAGATCGGGATGGACTTCCGGGGCGATCCGTCGAGCGCGCTGCTCGAAGTCCTCGACCCGGAGCAGAACAACACCTTCCAGGACAACTACCTCGAGGTCCCCTTCGACCTGAGCCGCGTCCTGTTCATCGCGACCGGAAATCTGCTCGACCCGATCCCGGCCCCGCTTCGGGACCGGATGGAGATCATCCATCTGCCGGGGTACACCCAGAAGGAGAAGGTCGGGATCGCTCGCCGGTTCCTCATCCCGAAGCAGATGGAGAACCACGGCCTCAAGACGAAGCACATCGACATCACCGACGAGGCGCTCCTCGAGCTCGTCCAAGCGTACACCCACGAGGCCGGCGTCCGAAACATCGAGCGCGAGATCGCGAACATCATGCGCAAGGTGGCGCGGACCGTGGCCGAGGGTCGCAAGCGGAAGACCGTGGTCGACCTGCGCAAGCTCGACGAGTACCTCGGGCCACCGCGCTTCGAGTACGGCGAGCTCGAGCGGGAGGACCAGATCGGCTCGGCGACCGGTCTCGTCGTCACGGAGGTCGGCGGGGACGTGGTCGCCGTCGAGGTGACGATCATGGAGGGCAAGGAGGACTTCATCCTCACCGGCCAGCTCGGCGAGGTCATGCGCGAGTCCGCCCGGGCAGCCCTGTCGTGGATCCGCAGCCACGCGGCGGCCCTCGGGATCGAGCGCGAGACGTTCGAGAAGAACACCCTCCACATCCATGTCCCGGCTGGGGCGACGCCGAAGGACGGCCCGTCGGCCGGCGTCACGATGGCGACCGCCATGGTGAGCGCGTTCACCGGCATCCCCGTCCGCAAGGATGTCGCCATGACCGGCGAGATCACCCTCCGAGGGCGTGTCCTCGCGATCGGCGGGCTCAAGCAGAAGACGCTCGCGGCCCACCTCTCGGGAGCCAAGACCGTCATCATCCCGAAGAAGAACGAGAAGGACCTCCGCGACATCCCCGACGAGATCCGCAAGCAGATCCGGATCATCCCGGTCGAGACGGCCGAGCAGGTCCTCGAGGCGGCGCTTCGTCGCCGTCCGACCCCCCTCGTGCCGAAGACACCGAAGGCGGCGTCCGACGAGCGCGGCGGCGGGACGACGGCCGAGGACGGCGGGCATGTCCGCCGTCCGAACTTCCCGCCGTCGGATCAACCGCCCGTCATGGTCGAGCCACCAGCGCGACGGGCGATACGCGCACCGACCGGCGGCCGGCGACGGTACGACTGAGCCCCCTCGGGGTACGGGTGTCGGGCGGGACCCGGAGGGCCTGACATGGAATTCAGGGACTACTACGCGACCCTCGGCGTGGCCCGGACGGCGAGCCAGGCGGAGATCAAGAAGGCGTTCCGGAAGCTCGCTCGGGTGCACCATCCGGACGTCAAGCCGAACGACAAGGCCGCGGAACGTCGCTTCAAGGACATCAACGAGGCGAACGCGGTCCTCTCGGATCCGGGAAAACGGGCCCAGTACGACACGCTCGGCCCGGATTGGGAGTCGGTCGCCCGGGCCGGCGCCGGCCATGCCGGCCGGGGGGCGTCGGCGGCCGGTGGCGCGGGCCCCTTCGCCGGTTTCGGTGGCGGCAACGTCCGCTACGAGTTCCGGACCACCGGCGACGCGTCCGGATTCTCCGATTTCTTCCGCACCTTCTTCAGCGGCGACGCCCGTGACGGCGGCCCGTCCGGGAGCTCGACGCGGGCGCGCACGACGAACGACGCCACGTTCGAGGAAATCCTCGCCGGGATGGGCCTCGACGCTGCCGGCTCGACCCCTGCGACGGGCGCGACCGGTGGCGCAGGGCGACGACCGAGCAGCGGTCGCGGCGGTTCGCGGACAGCCGGGGCCGGGGCGGGCCGACACGATCGGGACCTCGAGGCGACCGTCGATGTGACGCTCGAGGAGGCCTACAACGGCACAACCCGGCTCGTCGAGATCGACGGCAAGCGGCTCGAGGTGACGATCCCGCGCGGCGTCGACGCCGGGAGCAGGATCCGGCTCGCGGGTAGGGGCGGTGACGGTCGGGATCTGTACCTCGTGACGTCCCTCCGACCCCACCCCACATTCACCCGGCGCGGAGCGGACCTCGAACGCGAGGTGCCGGTCACCCTCCGCGAAGCGCTGCTCGGCGCCGAGGTGCCGGTCGGGACGCTCCGTGGCCGCGTCCTGCTCACGGTCCCGGCCCGGACCCAGAATGGCCGGACGTTCCGACTCAGCGGGCAGGGGATGCCGCGGCTCTCCGGCGACGGCATCGGCGACCTCTACGTCAGGATCCGCATCGTCCTTCCGACACGCCTGAGCAGCGAGGCCGAGGACGCCGCCCGCCGGTTCCTCGAGCTCGTCGAGCAGCCGGATCCACGCGTCGACGCGACCTGACACGCAGCAGCAGAGAGAATCGGACCCACATGCAACTCGACCGCTTCACGGAAAAGGCCCAGGAGGCGATCGTCGCCGCCCAGCAGCTGGCCCAGACGCTCCAGAGCCCTGTCCTCGACGCGGAGCACATCCTCGCCGCCCTCGTCGAGCCCGACGACGGGATACCGGCCGAGACGCTCCGCCGGCTCGGCGTGGACCTGCCCGTGTTCCGCGGCGAGCTCGCGGCACTCCTCGCCCGACGGCCGCGTCTCCAGGGCGGGTCGCTCACGGTGGATCGGCGGGCGAGCCGGGCGATCGAGCTCGCCCAGGCGCAGGCGCGTCGCCTCGCCGACGAGTACGTCTCGACGGAGCATCTCCTCCTCGGCGTAGCCGAGGTCGGTGGCGACGGAGCGGCGCTCCTCGAGCGCGACGGGGCCGGCATGGAGGCGATGCTCGCCGCCCTCCAGGGTGTCCGCGGCAGCCAGCGCGTCACGAGCCCGACGCCCGAGACCACGTATCAGGCCCTCGCGAAGTACGGCCGCGACCTGACCGCGGAGGCGCGGGCCGGCAGGCTCGATCCGGTGGTCGGCCGCGACGAGGAGATCCGACGGGTCATCCAGGTCCTGAGCCGGCGGACGAAGAACAACCCGGTGCTCATCGGCGAGCCGGGGGTCGGCAAGACGGCGATCGCCGAGGGCCTCGCCCAGCGGATCGTCCGCGGCGACGTGCCGGAGACGCTCAAGGACAAGCGCGTCGTCTCGCTCGATCTCGGCGCCCTCATCGCCGGGGCGAAGTTCCGCGGCGAGTTCGAGGAGCGGCTCAAGGCCGTACTCAAGGAGATCAGGGACGCCGAGGGCCGGGTCATCCTCTTCATCGACGAGCTCCACACGGTCGTCGGCGCAGGCGCCGCCGAGGGCGCGATGGACGCCTCGAACCTGCTCAAGCCGATGCTCGCCCGGGGCGAGCTCCACACGATCGGCGCGACCACACTCGACGAGTACCGCCGGCACATCGAGAAGGACGCGGCGCTCGAGCGTCGCTTCCAGCCCGTCCTCGTCGATCAGCCGAGCGTCGAGGAGACGATCAGCATCCTTCGCGGCCTGCGCGAGCGCTACGAGGTCCACCACGGTGTACGGATCACCGACTCGGCCCTCGTGGCGGCAGCGGCGCTCTCCGACCGATACATCAGCGGCCGGTTCCTGCCGGACAAGGCGATCGACCTCGTCGACGAGGCGGCAAGCCGGCTCCGGATGGAGATCGACTCGATGCCGGTCGAGCTGGACGAGCTCGAGCGACGGCAGATCCAGCTCGAGATCGAGCGGGAAGCCCTCCGCAAGGAGAAGGACGACGCGTCCAGGACGCGCCTCGCCGCCCTCGAGCGCGAGCTCGCCGACCTCGAGGAGGAGAGCGGCGGGATGAAGCAGCGCTGGGAGGCCGAGAAGACCGCCATCGCCGCGCTCCGCGCCACGAAGTCGGAGCTCGAGAGCGCCCAGGTCCGCATCGAGCAGGCCGAGCGGGAGGCCGATTACGGGACGGCCGCTCAGCTCAAGTACGGGACCCTCGTCGAGCTCCAGGAGCGGCTCCGGACACAGGCTGCCGCGCTCGCCGCGCTCCAGGGGCCCGGCCGTCTCCTCAAGGAGGAGGTGGGGGCGGATGACATCGCCGGGATCGTCGCTTCGTGGACCGGCATCCCCGTGACCCGGCTCCTGGAGGGCGAGACCGCCAAGCTCGTCCACATGGAGGAGCGGCTCCACGAGCGAGTCGTCGGCCAGGACGAGGCGATCGCCGCCGTCTCGGACGCGGTCCGTCGTGCTCGGGCTGGTCTGCGGGATCCGCGCCGTCCGATCGGATCCTTCCTCTTCCTCGGCCCGACCGGTGTCGGAAAGACCGAGCTCGCTCGTGCCCTCGCCGAGTTCCTCTTCGACGACGAGACGGCGATGGTCCGCCTCGACATGAGCGAGTACCTCGAGAAGTTCTCGGTCTCGCGGCTCGTCGGCGCCCCACCCGGCTACATCGGCTACGAGGAAGGGGGGCAGCTGACCGAAGCGGTCCGCCGGAGGCCGTACCAGGTCGTCCTCCTCGATGAGATCGAAAAGGCCCACCCGGACGTCTTCAACGTCCTCCTCCAGGTCCTCGACGACGGTCGTCTCACGGATGGCCAGGGTCGCACGGTCGACTTCAGGAACACCGTCCTCATCATGACCAGCAACGTCGGATCCCAGTTCATCGCCGGATTCAGCGGCACCACGGACGCTCGGGCGGCCGCCGCCTACGAGCAGATGAAGGCGCAGGTGACCGAATCGCTCCGCCTCCAGTTCCGGCCGGAGTTCCTCAACCGGATCGACGAGATCATCGTCTTCCACGCCCTGACGGAAGCCGACCTCGCGGCGATCGTCGATCTCCTCCTCGCCGACCTGTCGCGCCGGCTCGCGAGCCAGGACCTCGGCCTCGAGCTCACCGCCGCCGCTCGTTCCCTCATCGCCCGAGAGGGGCATGATCCGGCGTTCGGCGCACGCCCGCTCAAGCGGACGATCCAGCGACTCGTCGAGAACCCGTTCGCCCGGGCGCTCCTCCAGGGGCAGTTCAGGCCCGGTGACCACGTCGCCGCCGATGCCGACGTCATCGGCGGCACGATCGTCTTCTCGACGGACGCGGCCTCCGTGACGGTGGACGCCGGCGACCACCGCGATGCGCGATCGCCGAGCGGGGCCGGGCCGGCGGCACGTGGCGCGGGCGAGCCCGGCGGCGGGGACGGCCGCGCGACGCGACGGCGCTCCCCGCTGGACCTTCCCGACGTGGATGGCGACCGGCCTCGCGAGCGCGAGGGCGGCGAGCTCGTGAACTGATCGTGCGCCTCGAGGGCGCGATCGCCCGCCTCGAGCGCCTCCGCGACGGTGGTGGCGGGCCGCTGCCCCGCGGCCCCGAGATCCTCATGCCCAGGTTCACCGATGGTCGCAGGGGGCCCCGCCTCGACATCCCGCCCGGTGCGCGGCAGGCGGCGGTGCTGGTGCTCGTCCATCCATCGGACGACGGCGAGGCACGGGTCGTCCTCACCGAACGGACGACCTACGAGGGCCTCCACAGCGGTGAGGTGAGCTTCCCCGGCGGCAAGTCGGAGCCGGACGACCTGGATGCGGCCGCGACCGCGCTGCGCGAGGCGACCGAGGAGGTCGGGCTCGACGCGGCAGCGGCGCACGTCTCGGTCCTCGGGGTGCTCGAGGAAGTGTGGATCCCGGTGAGCGACTTCCGGATCATCCCGGTCGTCGCCGTCGCCGAGCGGCGGCCGGCGCTGGTCGCCGCACCGGCGGAGGTGGCCCGCATCCTCACGCCGCCCCTCGAGGCGTTCCTCCCGGGCGCTCCGATCGAGGTGCTGGACCGGATGGTCCGCGACTGGCCACTCCGCTTCGGGGGCTACCGCATCGACGGGCTCCACGTATGGGGCGCGACCGCCCGGATCCTCGGTCAGCTCGGCGCGGTCCTCGGCGCGGATCAGTAGGGCTCTCCTTCGCGGGCGGTCGGCTCGCGTGGCCGATCGCGGGCCGCGAGTCCGCCGATCGCCGGCGCGTCCCGGGTGGACGAGGCGAGTGCTGGACGTGCCACGCCCTCGAGGACCGCCCGGCCCGTCTCGTCATCGGCGGCGAACTCGACGACGATCGCCCGCATCTCGGAGTGCTCCGTCCAGGCCGCATGGAGAACGTCCGCGGGCCAGAGCACCGCCTCGCCGGCATTCACCCGCGAGCGCTCCTCGCCGACCGCGACCCAGCCGCCGCCTTCGATGACGACGAACCACGTCGTGTTCGGATTCGAGTGCGGAGCGATGTGGGCGCTGCGAGCGAAGGCGAACTCGGCGATCGAGCCGCGTCCGTCGGCGTGGACGACGACCCCGGTCAGGCCGGTCGTGCCGGCCGGGCCCTCCGGACGACGATGCCCGACGCCGAACCGAACGACCTCCACGGCCGGTTCAGCGCCGCTTGCGGCCGCGCTTCGACGGGGCCACCCGGACGGGCTTGGCCGAGGCGCGCCCGGTGGCCTTGGGGCGGATGGTCGACTCCGGATGAGCGTATTTGGTGCGCGTGAAGTAGCGCTGCTTGGCGAGCTTGAGCTCGTACGCCGCGAGGACCGGCGGGAAGTGCGAGAAGCGGATCCAGACGAAGACGGCCAGGCCGATGGTGAGCGTGACCGGCACGAAGAAGAAGTCGAAGACGAAGACCGAGAAGACGAGGACGAGGCTGAACGTGATGATCCCGGTCCAGAGGAGCCACTCGTACAGGTCGAGGTACGGGGGGTGACCGTGGAGCCGCCGCGTGCGGAGGTTGTACATCGCGACGAGGACGACGAGCCAGACGAGGGACGCGACGACGATCGGGATGAAGAGGTCGTGGAAGTTCCGGCTGTTGAACGGCAGGAACAGGTAGTCCCACGGGGCGAGCTTCACGGTCGACTGGGTCCTCCACGCGATCGCCGCCCGGACGGGTCCAGAGTCCGGTCGGCGGGCCCGAGTATGCCACGGACCCGGGTATACTCGCGCCGGACCGGGACGGATCCCGCCGCCGAATGGGAGGAAACCGGGGTGCGTGCCCTGCTCTCCGTGGCCGACCGTGACGGGATCTCGACCTTGGCTCGCGACCTCCGCACGCTCGATGTCGAGATGTTCGCGACGGATGGGACCCGCGAGCACCTCGCGGCGGACGGCATCGAGGTCCGCGCCGTCTCGGACCTGACGAATGTCCCGCCGCTCGTCGGCGGCCAGGTCAAGACGTTCCATCCCGCGGTCTACGCGGGGATCCTCGCGCGGCGCGACGTGCCGGCCCAGCTCGAGCAGCTGGCGGAGCACGGCATCGGCCTGATCGACATCGTCGTCGTCAACGTCAAGGCGTTCGCCCCGGAGGTGGGAGCCCGCCTCGTGCGGATCGACGAGGCCATCGAGATGATCGACATCGGCGGGGCGGCCCTCCTCGGCGCCGCGGCGCGGAACAGTGCCGGCGTGGCCGCCGTCGCGAGCCCGCGCCACTACCCGCAGCTCATCGCCGAGCTGCGAGCGTTCAGCGGCGTCTCGGCCGAGTTCCGCCAGCTCCTCGCCGCCGACGCGTTCGGCGCGATCGCCGCCTACCACGCGGAGATCGCCGCCTATCTCAATCAGGTGAGCGGCAAGACATTCCCCACCCGGCTCGCCATGGTCCTCGAGAAGGTGGAGGACCTCCGCTACGGCGAGAATCCCCACCAACGGGCGGCGTTCTACCGGGAGACGACGCATCGAAGCGGGACCCTCGCGGACGGGGCTCGACTGCAGGGCGCCGCGCCGTCCTTCAACAACCTGCTCGACCTCGACGCGGCATATCGGATCGCGTCGGACTACACCGGGCCGACGGTCGTGATCGGGAAGCACACGGACCCGGTCGGGATCGCGTCGCACGACGAGCTCGTCGAAGCGTACCGGCACGCCCTCGAGACGGATCCCGTCGCGAGCTTCGGTGGCATCGTGGCGGTGAACCGGACGCTCGATGGGGCGACCGCCCGGGAGATCGCCGCCAACAGTTACGAGGCGGTCATCGCGCCGGGCTTCACCGACGCGGCGTTCGGCATCCTCCGCGGCAAGGCGGGCCTCGAGCTCCTGTCCGTGCCCCCGGATCCCACGGACGGGATGCGCGACTACGGGATCGCCTCCCTCGACTTCAAGCGCGTCGCCGGCGGCCTCCTCGTCGAGACGTTGGACGACCTCGGGCTCGACAAGGGACAGCTCCAGGTCGTGACGCGGCGACGACCGACGCTCGAGGAGCTCACGGACCTCCTCTTCGCCTGGCGGGCAGTTCGCCACGTCCGCTCGAATGCGATCGTCCTCGGCCGCGGCGGTGCGACCGTCGGGATCGGCGCGGCCCAGGCGAGCCGCCAGGTCGCCGTGGAGATCGCCCTCCGACGCGCGGGCGACCGTGCCAGGACCGCGGTCATGGCGTCGGACGCATATTTCCCGTTCCCGGACGGCATCCAGGCCGCCGCGAACGCGGGCGTCACGGCGATCATCCAGCCGGGTGGATCAATCCGCGACGAGATGGCGATCGAGGCCGCCGACCGCCACCACCTCGCGATGGTCTTCACCGGCCGTCGCCACTTCCGCCACTGAGATGGAGCAGGTCCTCGCGCTCGACATGGTCCGCGTGACGGAGGCGGCCGCCATCGCCTCCGCCCGCTACATGGGCCGCGGCGATCGGATGGGGGCGGATCGCGCGGCGACCGAGGCGATGCGCCGCACGATGGACGAGCTCGAGATGGCCGGCACGATCGTCATCGGCGAGGGCGAGCGCGACGAGGCGCCGATGCTCTACATCGGCGAGCAGGTCGGCCGCCTGGCCGGCCGGCCGGGCGCCGATCCCGGGGAGGGACAGGCGATCGATATCGCCGTCGATCCGCTCGAGGGGACGAACCTCGTCGCGATGGGCCAGTCCAACGCGATCACGGTGCTCGCCGCCTCGGAGCGGGGTGGGTTGCTGCACGCACCGGACACGTACCTCGAGAAGCTGTGCGTCGGACCGGTCGCGGCCGGTCGCGTCGACATCCGCCTCTCGCCGACGGAGAACGTCGGGCGGATCGCGTCGGCCCTCGGGCGGAGCGTCTCGGATATCACCGTGGTCATCCTCGACCGACCGCGTCACGAGACGCTCATCGCGGAGGTCCGCGATGCCGGTGCCAGGATCAAGCTCATCAGCGACGGCGACCTCTCGGCGGCGATCTCGTGCGCGGTGTCCGGCACCGGCGTCCATGCCGTCATGGGCATCGGCGGCGCGCCCGAGGGCGTCATCACGGCCGCCGCGCTCCGCTGTCTCGGCGGCGAGATCCAGGCCCGCTTCCGCTTCCGCAACGACGAGGAGCGACGGCGGGCGGTCGCGATGGGCCACGGCGACGAGGACCATGTCTACACGACCGAGGAGCTCGCGTCCGGAGAGAACCTCGTGTTCGCCGCCACCGGCGTGACGGAGGGGGACCTGCTCCAGGGCGTCCGGTTCTTCGGCGGCGGAGCCCGGACCCACTCGCTCGTGATGGCCTACCGGACGAAGCAGGTCCGCTTCGTCGACACCGTTCACATGTTCGACCGCAACCGACCCCCGAGCGTCCGCCTGTAGGGACGATCTGACCGGACCGCCGGCGCAGGCGCTCCGCGCTCAGTCTCCGAGCGGATGCCAGCGGCCGCTGGCCATGTCCCAGCGGGCGATCGGGCGGACCGCGGACGGACCCTCGAGACGCGCCTGCCGATCGCGAGCGGTGGCGACCCGCTCGCTCCAGTCCGGCGGCACGAGCCCCGGCGCGACGTCGGCGAGCGGGGCGAGGACGAACAGCCGCTCGCGCGCGAGGGGATGCGGGACCGTCAGCGGCAGGCCGGACTTCGATGGGTCGGCGGATCGCCCCTCAGGCGGACGCGCGACCGAGAGCCGGGCACGGCCGAAGATGAGCAGATCGAGGTCGAGCTCCCGCGGACCCCACCGTGCGCGGGCCTGCCGGCCGAAGCCTCGTTCGAGGTCCTTGAGCGCGACAAGCAGCTCCATCGCCCCGGTCCCCGGATCCGGACCGGCCGGCACGTCGAGCGCCACAACCGCGTTCCGGAACTCCGGCTGGTCCGCGACACCCCACGGCTCCGTCGCGTAGAGGCGTGACACCGCACGAACGGACGCTCCGGGAAGGCCAGCGAGCGACGCGGCGGCGGCGGCGAGCGTCGACCCCGCGTCGCCGAGGTTCGCACCGAGGCCGACATAGGCGCGCACGCGCCGTGCTCGCCGCGCATTCACCGTCGCGATCGTCCGTGCTCCCTCGCTAGACTCGATCGATGGCTCGGGTCATCGTCCGCATCCTCCATCCGCCGCTCGCTCCGTCCGCCGCGCCACTCGAGCACAGACTCGCGGAGGCCCGCCTCTCTGGCGCCGAACGGCACGTCGCGAGCTTCAGGCGCGCTGGTGCCGAGGACGTCGCGATGCTCAGCGAGCCGGCCGACGATACACCGTTCGGCGCGCGCCTCCGCCGTCTCGTGGCGACTGCGTCCGAGTGCGAAGCGGGCCTCGTCGTGGTCGGCTCCGGTTCGATGCCGCTGGCCACGCTGGCGGATCGGCGCCGGTTCGTCGAGGTCGCCGCAGGCCTCCAGGGCCCTCGGACGGCTCTCGCCAACAATCGCTACTCGGCCGATGCGATCGCGATCGCCGATCCTTCGGCGCTCCCTCCCATCCCCGACCTCCCGAACGACAACGCCCTGCCGCGCTGGCTTGCCGAGCGGGCGGGGTGGACTGTCACCGACCTCGGCCGGAGCTGGCGCCTGCGGGTCGACCTCGACAGCCCGCTCGACGTCGAGCTCACCTTCCCCGGGCGCGACGCCGATCCGGAACTCGACCTCGTCCGGGCGCGACTCGCCGCGCTTCAGGCCGTCGCCGCGGATCGGCGGGCGGAGCTCCTCGTCGCGGGCCGCACGTCGGCCGCGACCGTCCGCTGGCTTGAATCGAACACCCGGTGCCGAGTCCGGGCGTTCATCGAGGAGCGCGGTCTGCGGGCGAGCAGCCGGCTCGCGCTCGGTGGCGACGAAGACGGCGCCCGATCACGGCCCGATCGACCACCTGGCCGACCGCCGCGCTCGATCCTCGGCCTCGCCCTCGACCGCGACGGGCCGGAGACGCTCGGGGTCCTCCTCTCCGTACTCGCCGACGGGGCGCTCGTCGATACCCGGGTCCTGCTCGCCCACCGGCTCGGCGCGGACGAACACTCCTGGCCGTCCGCAGAAGATCGGTTCGCGTCCGATCTCCTGCTCGCGGATCGGATCGGAGACCCGTGGCTGCGCGCCCTGACGGCGGCCGCCGCGACGGCCGAGATCCCCATCGCGCTCGGTGGGCACAGCCTCGTCGGACCCGGCGTCCGGCTCGCCCTCCGCCACCGTGGCGCCCGTGCAGCCGGAAGCGCGCCGAGGGGATGACCTTCGAGCCCGGTATCCGCAGGACGCCGCCCGACGATGGACCGCTGCCTGACAGCGACCCGGTCCTCGTGGCGCGACTGCGCGCGGAGATCGCTACCGGCGGGCCGCTGACGTTCGCCCGCTTCATGGAGCTCGCCCTCACCGATCGCGAACGCGGCTACTACGCGACGTCCCACGATCGACCGACGCGATCCGGTGACTTCCTCACCGCGCCGGAGCTCCATCCGATCTTCGGGGCGACCATCGCGCGATCGCTCGAGGAGCAGTGGCGGCTCCTCGGACGACCCGACCCATACCTCCTCCGCGAGTACGGAGCGGGTTCAGGAACGCTCGCCGAGGACATCCTTCGCGCGCTGGAACGGGACGGCTCGCACCTGCTCGAGGCGATCGCCTACACCCCGATCGAACTCTTCCCGGATCGCGAAGCGCGGATCCGAGACCGGCTTGCGACCGCCGGCTTCGCTCGAGCCGTGGCAGGCGACAGTCGCGGCGATGGCGGCCGTGGCGATCGGGCCGGCACGATCCTCGCCAACGAATTCCTCGACGCCCTGCCGGTCCATCGAGTGGAGTGGCGGGACGGGCGACTCCTCGAGCTGTACGTCGACTGGTCGGCGGAAGGCGGCGGACGGTTCGTCGAGGCGCCGGCCCCGCCATCCACCCCACTTCTCGCACAGCGACTCGCCGCCGAGGACATCGACCTCGCGAACGGCCACCGCGCGGAGGTGAACCTCGCGATCGACACGTGGGCGCTCGAGGCGCTGCCCACCCTGGAGCGCGGCTTCGCGGTCGTCATCGACTACGGATCCGAGGCTGCCGCGCTCCATGCCCCGAACCGCATGGACGGCACGCTCCGCGCCTACAGCGGTCATCGAGCCCACGGCGACCCGTTCGTCGCGATCGGCCGGCAGGATCTCACCGCCCACGTCGACTTCACGGCGGTCGAGCGGGCGGCGACGGCCGCCGGCTGGCGGACATTCGGTCTGACATCGCAGGCGGAGTTCCTCGTCGGATCCGGCCTCGGGGAGATCGTCGCCGCACGGATGGCTGCGCCGGACCTTGAGCTCGCGGGGGGGCTCGCCGTGCGGGCGGCCGTCGCACGCCTCCTCGACCCAAACGCTCTCGGCGGCTTCCGCGTGCTCGTCCTGGGCCGCGGACTGCCTGAAGAGGCGACGCTTACCGGGCTCGGCTACCGCGTCCGTCGCTGAGACGCGGGTTCGCAAAGGGAGCGCGGTGCGTGAAGGGTCGGGGAGCGGCCGCGCCGAGCGCGCGTGCAGGTCCGCGGACCGCTCCCCGACGGTGCTGTGCCCAGCCCACGCAGCGTGCCCGTCAGCCGGCGGCCTCGACAATAGGACGTTGTCCGTATGGCCCGTCAGTGCGGGCAGCTGCACGGTTCGGACCCCGTCTGATCCCTGCGGGAAGCAGCCCGTCGCCGAGCCATCCGAGCGACACGCACGCATGCAGAAGGTCGTGTCACCGCGATTCAACGACGGAGCTCGTGAGATCCCTCGTTACACCTTGGACTCCAGATGAACCGTGAGCAGAACCTGGCTCTGCACGGCGGCGTAGAGATCGTGGACGACTCCTGGCGAGAGCACGAGCAGCGTGCCTGCGCCCAGCTCGTGGCGGCCCTCACGGGTCGTTACCTGGATGTGACCGGCCAGGGTGTGGATCGTGACGAGGCCATCAGCCACGTGGTCGACGAGTCGGCCGTCCTGCTCGAAGTCGAAGAGCACGAGCGCCACCGGGCCGCGATGGACGATCGTCACCTGCCGATGACCGTCCTTTGCCGGGTGGGGCTCGAGTCGGAGCTGGGCGGCACTGTCGGCGAGGTTATAGACGTGCTCGGCGCCAGCGAACCGTTCGGCCGGCGGCCGACGCAACCGTGCCGGCGGCTGTTCCATCGCTTGAACCTCCCGATGCCGTGCGGGTTTCCGCCCATCATAGGTGCGTGCGCTCCCGACGATGCCTGGCGCCGCGCGGCGAACGACGTTTTCACGACGTACATGATCGCTTCCGGAAGCATGTTCGCCCAGATGCGCGGGCACCTCGCGAGCAGGATCCCGGTCCCCGGGTCGGCCTGTTCGCTCCCGCGCTTCGAACGCCGCCGCAGGCCGGTCGCGCCTCGCTCTGTCAGTCCGGCCCGGCGGGCACCGACGCCGGAGGCGGCTGCCCATCGTCCGTGGACGAGGCCGCCGAGAACGGCGGTGGATAGAGCCTCTGGTACCCACCAATCCGCGGGTAGAGTTCGCTCTCGATCGCGGCCAGGAGCTGGCGGAGATGGTCGAGGTCGTGATAGGCCCACTCGTCGATCTGCTCGCGGGCGGTGATCCGTCCGAAACGCGGGCTCACGCTCGCCCGCTCGAGTTCGGCTGGCCCGAGCGTGGGCAGCCAGGCGAGGGTCTCGCCGCGCTCCCGGCGCCACTCCGCCAGCGACGCGATCGGTGCGGGCGCCGGCGGCGCCGGCGCGCCCTTTGGCATGGGGGTTTCCTGGGCGTCCGCCACCATGGTCGCCGTCCGCTCCCGGAGCAGCCGCTCGACATAGAGCAGGTGACCGAGCACCTCTCGCGGGGACCACTCATCGGGCGCCGGCCGCCGCTCGAGGAAGTCGGCGGGGGCCGATCGCACCAGTGCATCGAGCACCGTCAGCATCGCGCGCATCGTGGCCAGCGCAGTTGGCTCTCGGTCGGTGCCCGCGGCACTGAGCTGGGCCCCCACGGAGGGGTCGCGAGGATCCCAGTCGGGTACGGTCCGCTCGGTCATGATCGTTCCGCCACCCCCAAGCGTCGCTCCAGCTCGTCGGCGATCACCAGCGCCTGGTTGCGCTCCGGATCGCGCGCACCGAAGACGAGGGTCACCGGACCCTGACGCGCCCGCTCAGCGAGAACGTCGAGCGCCTGCGCCTGGTCTGGCTCGGCGAGCTCCGCGTGGTACCGAGCCTGGAACTCCGCCCAGCGCGCCGGATCGTGTCCGAACCACGTGCGGAGCTGCGTGCTCGGACCGAGATCGCGTGCCCAGGCGTCGAGCCTGAGCTGTTCCTTCGTCCGTCCACGCGGCCAGACACGGTCCACGAGGACGCGGTACCCGTCGTCCGGGGTCGGTTCGTCATAGGCCCGCTGCAGTCGGACGTTGCGGGTGTTCGAGGCAGTCATCAACCTGCCGCTGGCTCCTGATGGCGGTGGGAGACGTACGATCCGACGGGCCGCCGAAAGCCGACCGCCAGCCGGTTCCAGCCGTTGATGGCCACGATGGCCAGGGTCAGCGCGACCTGCTCGGCCGGGTCGAACGCGGCGGCCATCGCCTCGTAGACCTCGTCGGGAGCACCGGTCTCGGGCAACAGGGTGAGCGTCTCGGTCCAGGCCAGGGCAGCCCGCTCGCGGGGCGTGAAGAACGGCGCCTCGCGCCACACAGTGACGAGGTGGAGCCGCTGCTCATCCTCTCCGATGGCCCGGGCATCCTTGGTGTGCATGTCGAGGCAATACGCGCAGCCGTTGATCTGGGAGGCACGAACCTTCACGAGCTCAAGCAGGAGAGGCTCGAGCGTGCTCGACTCGACGACCTGCTCGAGTCCACTCATGGCCCCGATGGCAGCGGGCAGCTCCGCCCTGTAATCCAGTCGGGCGGTCATCGATCAAGCTCCCGCGGCCGCAGTCACGTTCGGCACGGTGGGCCGCCCGATGCGGACGCGCCAGACCTCCGGGCCCTCCTCGAGGTAGTCCCAGGTGAACGTTCCCGGCCGCTCCGCTGCGAACTGGTAGTAGAGGGGCTTGGGGTCGTGGTCGTTCACGAGCTCGAAGCCCACGCCTGCGTCCAGCGCCTCGAACGCCTCGAAGATCACAGTGTGGCGGCGGCTCGGCGGCTCGGCGCGAACGTCAAGGATGCGCTCGACAGTCATGGTGTCGCTCCTTTTCGGATGTCGTGGTGGCCAGGACCGGCGACCTCAGCCGACCAGCTCGTGGAGACCGCTCAGCAGCTCGCCGAGCGATACGCTCGGGTCGGCCACGAGGGCCGGGATGAGCAGCTCGTTCTCCTTCCACAGATGCGCCTCGAACAGGGCGAGGATGGCGCTCGCGGTCGCCACCGCCTCCAGTCCGTCGGCGGCCCCGCGGAGGCGCTCGACATGGGCGATGATTCCCTTGTGCTCCTCGCGCATGGCCCGGACGAGGAGGGCTGTCAGGCCGGTGTCGCCGGCCGGGTAGAGCGCTGCCTCCTCGGCGGCGGCGTGCGGCAGCAGGTCGCCCTCCAGATAGCCGAGGACCGCGCGCTCCGAAACCCCGCGCGGTCGACCGGCCCGGACCGCATCGCGCAGATCACCGACGCGTGCGCGGAGGGTGTCCCGCAGCTCGTCGTGGTGCGCCCGGATCGCCGCGGCGGCCTCCGCGTCCTGCTGGATCGGCATCTGATGGGTCCTCCTGGGGCGCGTTGGGATTGATACCTGATATTTTACGGGTATCTCCGTGCAAAATGCAAGCGGTGACTGCAGCACACCATTGCCATCGCCTCCTCGCCGGGCTGACCCGGCCCCGGCTGCTCGCCGTCCTGCGCGACTCGGGGGGATCGATGGGCGTCCGGGAGCTCGCCGGTGCGGTCGGTCTCCACGCGAAACAGACCGGGCAGTTCGGGTGCGCTGGCCCGCCTATCTCTGGCAGGCTGGCCCTCCCCGACCATGATTGCAGGCGACGTGATGGCCGACCCGCCGGTAGCGCTCGTCCACCTCGGCCTGCTCCTCAGGCGTGAGATCGTCCGCTCCAGCCGCAGGAGGGGCAGGGGCGGCTGTCCTCGTAAAAGGTGAGCGCATCCTTCAGGCCACGCGCCCGGGCGGGATCGTGGGCGATGATCCTGGCGATGTCGTCAACCGTCGCCTTGGCCAGAACTTGCGCAAGTTCTCGGCGGAGCCTGGCCCGCCCGTTGGCTGCCTCCCGTTTCTCGGCCTTGTCGGCCGCGATCACGGATCGGGTCTTCTCGACCCCCTCGGCGGCGAGGGCCTCAGCGCGGGCCTGTTCGGGATCTGATGCGGTAACCATGTCACCGAGGGCGTCGAACGTCTCGACGCTCCGGGCATGGTGCCGGATCGACGGCTCCTCGCGCACGTCGAGAAGACGATCATCGGTCATCGGATGGCTCCTTCCAGTGGTCCTCCCGGCTGCCTCGAGCCGGGCCGGGTACTGCGTTGACGCCGTCCAGCCGTTGAAGGTCTCACCTGCCGCGCGCCGACGCGTGGCCTCGCCGGCCAGCCGCGGGTGAGCGACACTGCCAAGGTTCGCGACGAGAGCGGGGATCAGGAGATTGTCGTTGAGCTCCGCGTGGTCAGCTCGGATGGCCGCTGCGGCTTCCTCGTTGCCCAGTTCGACACCCGCGGCTTCTCCTTCAAGCAACGACCAGATGGTTGGTACTTGATATTTACGTCCATATCCGTGCAAAATGCAAGCCATGTCATCGCCACAGCACCGCCACCGTGTCCTCGCCGGGCTCACCCGCTCGAGACTCCTCGCCGTCCTCCGCCAGGCCGACGGTCCGGTTGGGGTGCGCGAGCTCGCCGAGACGGTCGGCCTCCACCCGAACTCCGTACGCGAGCAGCTCGACCAGCTCGTGGACGCGGGGCTCGTCGCCCGGAGCATCGCCCCATCCGCGGGCCGCGGGCGACCGAGCCTCCGGTATGTTGCCGAACCGGAGGATGGAGATCCCGACCCCAGCGCCTATCGCGAACTCGCCCGGGTCCTCGCGGACCAGCTCGCCCTCCAGCCCGACCCGGCCGGTTCCGCGACCCGCGCCGGGGACCGCTGGGGCCGCACGATGGCCGCCGACGCAGCACCCACGCCCAACGCCAGCGACGCCGTCGACCGCCTCGTCACGCTGCTCGACCACGCGGGCTTCGCTCCAGAGCGGCCGGCAGGCGCCAGTGACCCGATCCGCCTTCGCCACTGCCCGTTCGGGCCTCTTGCGCGGGAGCACCAAGACGTCGTCTGTGGGGTCCATCTCGGCCTGATGCGGGGAGCGCTCCGGGAGCTGGGGGCACCGCTCGATGCCGTCCGCCTCGAACCCTTCGTCGCCCCGGACCTGTGCGTCGCACATCTCGGGCCTCGAGAGGGTTCGGCCGATGGCTGACCAGCCCCTTCGCCTGGCCCGCCTGCTCGGCCCGGAGGTCGACGCCGGGCGGCTCGTCGAGGAGCTCCGCGCGGTCATCGACCCCGAGCTCGGGGTCAACATCGTCGACCTCGGGCTCGTCTACGGTGCGGAGATGGTCGATGGCGTCGCGCACATCCTGATGACGACGACGACGCCGGCGTGTCCGATCGGGTCATACCTCCGTGACGAGATCCGCTGGGCGCTGCTTCGGGTCGATCGGGTCCTCGACGTCGAGGTCGAGCTGACCCACGAACCGCCGTGGTCGCCGGACCGGATGAGCGACGCGGCCAAGGCCCAGCTCGGGTGGGACCGGTGAGGGCGATCGGGATCGCGAGCGGATCATGGCGGTTGGCGATGCTCGTGCTCGGGGCGGCGGCGCTGCTGGTGGGCCTGACAGGTGCACTCGTCCTGCTCGGGCTGCCACTGGCGCCCGGTACGGTGCGACTGGCCGCGGACCACGGCCTGTTGATGACCCTCGGGTTCCTCGGCACGCTGATCTCGCTCGAGCGGGCGGTCGCACTCGGCCGGCCGTGGGGATACCTCGCGCCGCTGGCGACCGGTCTCGGCGGGCTCGCGCTGATCGTCGGGCTGCCGATGGCCGTCGGGACCGTCCTCTTCACGATCGGCGGAGCCCTGTTCATCGCGATCTATGGCGCATTCGACCGGATCGAAGTCGCGCTGCACACCCGCGTCGAGGCGGTCGGCGCGTTCGCCTGGCTCGTCGCGGCACTCCTCCTCGTCGCGGGCCGGCCGGTGAGTGCCGTCGTCCCGTGGCTCGCCGGGTTCCTCGTCCTGACGATCGCCGGCGAGCGACTCGAGCTCGCCCGGCTCGGTCGTCTGTCGGGCCCGAAACGTACCGCCTTCATCCTCGTTGCGGCGGTCTTCGTCGGCGGGATCGTCGCGACCCTCGTCGTTCCGGATGCCGGCGTCCGGCTGGCGGGTGTCGGCCTCCTCGGCCTCGCGGCCTGGCTGGCTCGAAACGACCTCGCCCGTCAGACCGTCCGGATGCCGGGGGTGACACGGTTCATCGCCCTCTGCCTGCTGATCGGCTATGCCTGGCTGGCCGTCGCCGGCGGTGCCTGGCTCGCGTTCGGAGCGGTGATCGCCGGCCGCCCCTATGACACGATGCTCCATGCCCTCTTCCTCGGGTTCGTCATGTCGATGATCTTCGGCCACGCGCCCGTGATCCTTCCGGCGATCCTCGGCCTCCCACTCCCGTACCGGCCGTGGTTCTATGGTCACCTCGTCCTGCTCCACGCGGGCCTGCTGATCCGGATCGTCATCGGCGACGTCATGGGCCGGAGCGCGGGCTGGCAGCTGGGCGGCGTCCTGAACGTCGTGGCTGTGCTGCTTTTCCTCGGCGGGTCGGTCGTCACGTCGGTCGTCGAGACACGACGCCGAGCGAGCCTGTTCAGGACTGTGCGATGAGGCGACACCCGAGACCACGGATCCGGGGAGGTCAATCCTCCACCACCTCTGTGAGAGGGCACTCGGTGCCTCCTTCGTGATCCGTGCTCGGGACACGCTGAGAATCACACCGGTGGCCCCTGACTGTCCGGCTCAGCCGGCGTCAGGAGCCGCGATCAAATCCCACCACTCGGGGGGACACCGCTTCCGCGCCGCCTCGCGAGCGCGTGCGCAGGCTGACGAGGTTCGGGTGAGGATCTCGACAGACCCACGCTCGATGCCGCTCCCAGCCGGTCGTGGTGCGTCGCCTGCATCGCGGGGGCGGGCTGGCACCGTAGCCGTTGGCATTGACGCAGTCGCGTGCACCCAAGCCGTCGGACCTCGACCGCTGCCGGAACGGCTCCGCTGCTAGAATTCCGGCGCGGGCCGCCGTCCTTTGGGCGCCCGCGCCCGAAGCCCATGAGCCGCACGGCGGCCGGCGGTGCCGGACGCGCCCGGAGTGAGGTTCCGTTGACTGCCCTCTGGTACATCGTCGGTTTCGCCTTCGCCGGTGTGTCGTTCGTCTTCCTCACGATCGGCATGGCGTGGCTCATCTCCCATCGGAATCGCGGCGACGTCCACAAGGGCCTGCCGTACGAGAGCGGCATCGACACCTACGGCGACACCCACGCCCGGTTCGGCCTGAGCTTCTACATCTACGCCCTGCTGTTCGTCGCCTTCGACATCGAGGTGATCTTCATCTACCTCTGGGCGCTCGTGTTCCGCGACCTGCTCCTCGGCGGCTTCGTCAGCATGCTCATCTTCGTGGCGATCCTCCTCCTCGGCCTCGGCTATGCGTGGCGCAAGGGGGTGCTCACGTGGCAGTGACAGACCCGCGCCGCGGCCTCGCCGGCCCCGGCGCTGCCCTCGTCGCGGCCGAGGGAACGGATGCCCCCAGCGCGCCGATCGTGGTCCCGAACACCCTGTGGCAGTCGAGCGACCCGCTCGCCTACGACGGTGGGCGACCGTCGGACATCACCCACCTCGCGGAGTTCGAGGCGTCCGGCGTCGGCGCCCGGGACGACGCCCGCTGGGGCGGCGCCCTCGAGGTCATCCCGACGAAGGCGGACTATGTGCTCGACCTCCTCCGGGCGAACAGCCTCTGGCCGCTCCTGTCCGGCCTCGCCTGCTGTGCGATCGAGATGATGTCGGCGGCGACGAGCGTCAACGACATGGACCGCTGGGGGATGTTCCCGTTCCGCGCGAGCCCGCGCCAGGCGGACGTCCTCATCGTCGCCGGGACGTGCACGACGAAGATGGCCGGCCCCCTCGTCCGCCTGTGGGAGCAGATGCCGGAGCCCAAGTGGTGCGTCGCGATGGGCGACTGCACGTGTTCGGGCGGCCGCTACAAGCGGAGCTACTCGACGATCCAGGGGATCGACCGGATCATGCCCGTCGACGTCTACGTCCCCGGCTGCCCGCCGCGGCCGGAGGGGCTCATCTACGGGATGATGAAGCTCCAGCAGATCGTCAAGGACCGCCGCGGCCACTGGCCGGAGCGAGCCATCGGCCCGACCGTGCCGGACGGCGTCTAGGCGATGGACCGAGCGCTCAAGCGCCGCCTCGAGGTGCGGTTCGGCGATCTGCTCGGTGGCCCGGTCCACCAGCGCCACGACGAGACGGAGATCCGGATCCCACCGGCGGAGGTCCCGGCCGTCCTCCGGGCGCTCCACGACGAGCCGGAGTTCCGATTCACGTTCCTCGGCGACCTGTGCGGGGTGGACACGGGCACGGAGATGCAGGCGGTCTATCACCTCTGGAGCGAGACCTCGCCGGACTGGCTCCGCGTCGTCGCCGTCGGCCTGTCGCGGGACGATCCGCGCGTCCCGTCGGTCACCTTCCTGTGGAAGGGTGCCGAGTGGCAGGAACGCGAGGCCTATGACATGTTCGGCATCACGTTCGAGGGGAACCGGGACCTCCGGCGGATCTACATGCCGCCCGACTACACGAGCTTCCCGCTCCGCAAGGACTTCTTCCTGCCTGACGATGCGTCACGCTCGCCGGGCGGCGGCGTCCGCCACATGGAGCAGGTCCACGCGCCGGTGAACGCCACCCCGGGAGCGGTCGTCCGCCGCTCGACGGCCGGCTGACCCAGCGCCATGACGACGACCGCAGACGACCGTCGCACGCCGCGCCACGCCTCGGCCGACGATCCGCGAGTCATGCTCGACGAGCAGATCGGCGTCTTCGAGCCGGTCCCGCCGTATCCGCCACGCACCGAGCGGGAGGCGGAGTTCTACACCCTCGGCGACGGCGAGATGTTCATCAACATCGGACCACAGCACCCGTCGACGCACGGCGTCCTGCGGATCGTCCTCAAGATCGACGGGGAGCAGGTCGTGGATCTCGACCCGGTCCTCGGCTACCTCCACCGCGGAGTGGAGAAGCTCTGCGAGAACGCCGACTACCACCAGGCGATCTGCTACACGGACCCGCTCGAATATGTGAGCTCGCTCTTCATGGAGTGGGCGCCGGTCATGGCCTTCGAGAAGCTCCTCGACGTCGAGGTTCCGCGACGAGCCGAGTACATCCGGGTCCTCACCGGCGAGCTCAACCGGGTGATGAGCCACATCATGTTCGTCGGCTGGATGGCCCTCGACCTCGGCGGTCTCACCCCGATCCTGTGGGGCTTCATCGAACGCGACGAGATCGTCGAGATGCTGGCGAGCATCGCCGGTCAGCGGATGCTCTTCAACTACTTCCGGATCGGCGGGGTCAACGGCGACCTGAACCACGACTTCATGAGCCGTCTCGGGCGCTGGATGAGTCACGCGACGAGCCAGCTCGACACGGAGCTCGCCCTCCTCAACGAGAACGAGATCTTCGTCCGCCGGATGCGCGGCCTCGGCGTCGTCGATCGGGAGACGGCGATGCGGATGTGCCTGAGCGGCCCGAACCTGCGCTCCACCGGCGTCCCGTTCGACGTCCGCCGGGCTCATCCGTACAGCGTCTACCCGGAGCTCGACTTCGACGTGCCGACCCGGAGCGAGGGCGACTGCCTGGCGCGGTACCTGCTCCGGATGGACGAGGTGCGCCAGAGTCTCCGCATCATCGACCAGTGTCTCCATGAGATGCCGGACGGGCCGATCATGGCGAAGCTCCCCCGGCTTCTCCGCCCGCGACCCGGTCGGGCCTACGCGGCGGTCGAGGGACCGCGCGGCCAGCTCGCGACGTATGCGATGAGCGACGGAACGGATCAGCCGTTCCGGATGCGGATCCACGACCCGAGCTTCGTCAATCTCCAGACCGTGGGCCTCGTCATGCCGGGCCACCTCATCGCCGACACGATGGCGGTCATGGCCTCCCTCGATCCGATCATGGGCGGGGTGGACAAGTGACCGCCGCCGTCGGCCGCACCTGGACGAGGCTGACGATCGCCGGCAAGGTGGTCTTCGTCGCGGTCCCGCTGCTCCTCGCCCTGCTTGTGCCGCTCGGTATCGCCATCGTCCTGTGGGGCGGCGCGATCGTCGACTTCCTCGCCGCGAATCTCCCGCTCGTCCGGTTCGCCGTGGCCGCGACGGCCGTCCTCCTCATGACCGTCCCGACGGCCTTCCTCATCATCTACATGGAGATGAAGGTCATCGCCCTCATGAACCTGCGGGTCGGTCCGGATCGCGTGGGTCCGTTCGGATCCGCCCTGTCCGTCGTCCACGGGCTCAAGGTCCTCATGAAGGAGGACTTCACGCCGACCGGGGTGGACCCACTCGTCTTCACGTGGGCGCCGGTGGTCGTCTACCTCGCGAGCGTCATGGCCCTCCTCGTCATCCCCTTCGGGCCGGGGCTGTTCGGGCAGGGCGACATCAACCTCGCCCTCCTCTACTTCTTCGCGATCGGCGGGCTGTCCGTCGTCGGCCTGCTCATGGCCGGCTGGTCGAGCTTCAACAAGTACTCGCTCCTCGGCGGACTCCGGTCGGCAGCCCAGGTCGTGAGCTACGAGATCCCGCTCACGCTCTCGGTCGTCGGGCTCATCCTCCTCGCCGGGACGATGAGCCTCAACCGGATCGTCCTCATGCAATCCGGCTCGGTCCTCGACTGGAACATCTTCCGCCAGCCGCTCGGGGCGCTCATCTTCCTCATCGCGGCTGCAGCCGAGGCGAACCGGACACCGTTCGACCTCACCGAGGCGGACAGCGAGATCGTCGCGGGCTACGCGACCGAGTACAGCGGCATGCGGTTCGGCTTCTTCTTCTTCGCCGAATACGTCAACGTCTTCATCATCTCCGCCCTCACCGTGACCCTCTTCTTCGGCGGCTGGACGGCACCGCTCGACTGGCCGTGGCCGATCGTCTCCTCGCTCGACCCGGGCAGCCTCGGAATCGGCCTGCTCATCCTCATCGCGATCGTGCCGCTGATCGGGACCCTCCTCCTGGCCGCTCCGTTCTTCGTCGCCCGAAGCTCGATGCCCGCCTGGCAGGCCCTCGTCATCGGGTTCATCCTCTTCAATCTCCTCGCGGTCGTCGCGGTGGCCGGCTGGGCGTTTCTCACCTTCGACTGGGTCGCCGGGCTCCTCTGGTTCCTCGGCAAGACGTACGTCTTCGTGTTCACGTTCGTCTGGCTCCGGGGGACCCTGCCACGGGTCCGCATCGATCAGCTCATGGGTTTCGCCTGGAAGTGGCTCCTGCCTGCCTCGCTCCTCAACCTGTTCGTCACGGCCGCCGCGATCGTCGTGGTGGGTCGGTGAGCGCATCCGTGAGGGTCGTCCGGTGAGCCAGCTGCCCGGCCTCGGCATCGTCAAGGGGATGGCGATCACGCTTCGGCGCTTCTTCGAGCCGAAGGCCACCATCCGCTACCCGGAAGTCGCGGCGACGATCACGCCGAAGTTCCGGGGGCGGCTGCAGCTCCTCTATGACGAATGGGGCACGCTCAAGTGCGAGACCTGCTTCCAGTGCGCCCAGGCCTGCCCGATCGAATGCATCGACATGGGCGGGACGGACACGAAGGGCCGCTACCACGTCCACTGGGGAGCGCCGGAGACGTATGGCGAGCGGCGCGAGGAGTCAGCACTCCGCCGATCCGGGCGGACGGTGCCGGACGAGGCGTACGCCCACTTCGACACACCGGACGGCCTCGCCGCCGTCGACGCGATCCTCGATGCGCACGACCGCGACCCGGCCCGCATGCTCGCGATCCTCGAGGCGACGCAGGCCCGGTTCGGCTATCTCCCGGTGGCGGCGCTCAAGCGGATCTCCCACGCGACGGGGGCGTGGTACGCGATGATCTACGGCACCGCCTCGTACTACCGTCATCTCCGCTTCGAGGCACCCGAGGCGGTCGAGCAGGCCGCGGCCGTCGCCCACCACCGGCCGTCGGAGGAGGCGTTCATCGCGGCGCTCGACACCGCGCTCGGACGCCCGGGACGGGCCTGACCCGATGACCGAGATCCTCGCGACGCCGGCCACCTGGCCGGCGATCCTCCTTCCGCGCAGTGGAGCGGACGCCGGCGGCGGCACGACCGGGACGGACGGCGCGGTCGGATCGTTCGCCGGCCTCCGGCGGGCGATCGCCGAGCTCGGTCCGGCCGGGACGATCGCCGCGGTCGTCGCGTCGGGGCTTCGGGGTCGCGGCGGTGGCGGCTTCCCGACCGGTGAGAAGTGGCGCGCGGCGGCGGCGATGGACACCGGACGGCGCTATGTCGTCGCCAACGGGTACGGGGCGGACCCGGCGGTCTCGACGGATCGGACGCTCCTGGAGCGCGCCCCGTCCGCGGTCGTCGAGGGAGCGGCGATCGCCGCCTTCGCGATCGGCGCGGCAGAGGCGATCATCGCCGTCCGCGCCGAAGCGACCGCCGCGATCTCGGCCCTCGAAGCGTCTATCGCCGCGGCCGAGGCGGCGGGTCACCTCGGCCCCGATGCGATCGCTCCCGGCCGCGACCTCACGGTCCACGTCCGGACCGTCCAGGGCGCGTACATGCTCGGCGAGGAGACGGTCCTCCTCAAGGCCCTCGAGGGCAAGCGCGGCCAGCCGGAACAACGCCCGCCCCACCCGACGGAGCGCGGCCTGTTCGGCGCGCCGACCGTCGTCCAGAACGTCCAGACGCTCGCCGCGGTGCCGTGGATCGTCCGCCACGGCGCGGAGGCCTTCGCCGCGCTCGGCGGGTCCGCGAGTCCTGGCACGATCCTCGTCCAGGTCCGCGGAGCGGAGCGGTCCGCCATCGCCGAGATCCCGCTCGGGACCCGGCTCGGCGAGATCGTCGCCCTCGGCGGGCCGGTCACGGCGGGCCACCGACTCAAAGCCGTCCTCGTCGGCGGCCCGTCCGGTGGACTCCTGCCGGCCGACGCCCTCGACACGCTCTACGACTTCGATCCCCTCCGGCTCGCGGGGGCGCACATCGGTTCGGGGAGCGTCGTCGCGGTCGACGATCGGACCTGCGTCGTCGATCTCGCTCGAGTCCTCACCCGGTTCTGCGCCGACGAGGCGTGCGGCAAGACGATCCCGTGCCGGATCGGGACGCGACGCCTGACGGAGATCGGCGATCGGGTCGTCGGCGGTCGGCCGCGCCCGACGGACCTCCAGCTCCTCGCCGACCTGTCCCACGACATGGTCGAGAGCGCCCTGTGCGACCACGAGCGCCTGACGACCCTCCCGTACACGAGCGGGATGCGATACTTCCGGGCGGAGCTCGACGACCACATCCTCCGCAGCTCATGCCCCGCCGGCGTATGCCACCCGATCGCGGTGATCGCCGGCGCCGGGGCCCAGTGAGGCAGACCGCGACCCGATGACCGACCTCATCGTCCGCCCCCACGAAGCCCCCGGCCTGCTCGCCGTCGTGGACACGGTCACGCCTCGCGACGACTCGCTCGCCGAGCGCCTCATCACGACCCAGTCACCGCAGCGACCGCAGTCCGCCCCGGCGATCCGTCTCGAGGTGGACGGCCGCCTCATCGAGGGGCGCGAGGGCCAGACGATCCTCGAGGTCTGTCGGGACAACGGGATCGAGATCCCCACCCTCTGCTACGAGCCGAAGCTCCCGGGCTTCGGCGCCTGCCGGATGTGCGTCGTGGAGGTCGAGGGCGAGGAGCACCCGCCGATCAGCTGCTCGCAGCGGGCGACGGCCGGAATGGTCGTCCAGACGCAGACCGAGATGGTCCGCCAGCTGCGGGCGACGAACCTCGAGCTCATCTTCAGCGACCACAACGCGTACTGCCTTCCCCCGTGCCAGAACAAGTGCCCGAGCCACATCGACATCCCCGGCTTCCTCAAGGCGAACGCAGAGGCGAACTGGCGCGAGTCGACCCGCATCTTCAAGCGGACGATCCCATTCCCGTCGGTCCTCGGCCGGGTCTGCCCGGCACCGTGCGAGGAGCACTGCCGGCGCGACGAGGTTGACGAGGCGATCGCCATCCGGGACAGCCACCGCTATGCCGGGGACCAGGTGCTCCGGGCGATGCTCGACGAGGGCGTCGATCCGCCGATCCCGTTCGAGCAGCAGCCGAGGTCCGGCCGCCGTGCTGCGGTCATCGGCTCCGGGCCGGCCGGGATGGCGGCGGCCTATTACCTCCTCCTCGCCGGCCACGACGTGACGGTCTTCGAGCGCGACCCGGCTCCCGGGGGGATGCTCCGCTACGGCATCCCGCAGTACCGCCTGCCCAAGGTGGAGGTCCTGGAGGCCGAATACGAGAGCGTCACCCGCCTCGGCGGCGAGATCCGCTGCGGCCAGGGACTGGGCCGCGACTTCTCGCTCGACGACCTCCAGAACCAGGGCTACGATGCGGTCCTCATCGCCATCGGCTGTTACGACACGAACAAGCTCGGGATCCCCGGCGAGGACGCCGACGGCGTCATCGACGGACTCGAATACCTCCAGACGGCAACCCTCGGGCTCGAATACCCCGGCCACCGGGGCACGAAGGTCATCGTCATCGGCGGCGGCTTCACCTCGATGGATTGCACCCGGACGTCGATCCGCCAGGGCGCGGCCGAGGTGACCCTCGTCTACCGCCGGGACATGAAGGACATGCCGGCCTCCGGCGAGGTCCACGAGGCGATCGAGGAAGGCGCGACGGCGATCTTCCAGGCCGCACCGGTGCGGGTCATCACGGACGCGAAGAACCGGGTCACCGGGGTCGAGTTCATCCGCAACAAGCTCGGCGAGCCGGACGCCTCGGGACGGCGTCGCCCCGAGCCCGCCCCGGGAACGGAGTTCACCCTGCCGGCCGACCGGGTCCTCCTCGCCATCGGCCAGGGACCGGATCTCAGCTGGTTCGGACCCGGAAACGAAGGCCTGACCGCGACCAGGCAGCGCCGTCTCAAGGCCGACGCGGTGACGTTCGAGACCGGGCGATCTGGCGTGTTCGGGACGGGCGACGTGCGGATCGGCGCAGCGACGGTCGTCGCCGCCGTGGCCGAGGGACGTCGCGCCTCGTACGCCGCAGACGCGTACCTCAAGGGGCTCGACCTCGGGGCAATCAGGACCCGCCAGCAGCTCGCCGAGCCGCAGCCCGAGTTCCTCTCGATCGTCCCGTTCACGAGCGAGGTCAAGGAGTCGCGCCACCGCCTCACGGCGATGCCGGCCGAGGCTCGGAACCGCAGCTATGTCGAGTACGAGATCCCGTACAGCCCGGCCGAGGCGGTCGCCGAGTCGAGCCGCTGCCTCCAGTGCACGTGCGAGGCCATCGGATTCTGCGACCTCCGTCGCCTCGGCATCGAGTACGGGACGACACTCCAAACGCTCGAGCCGGCGTACCACCAGGGAGCCGGCTACCGGAGCGTGACCGAGAACCGCTTCACGGGCTCCAACCACGACTACATCCGCGACGACTCGCACGCGTTCATCCTGCGCGAGCCATCACGTTGCATCGACTGCGGCCGCTGCGCCCAGGTCTGCTCGGAGGTGGTCGGGGCGGCCTGCTACGACTTCATGCGGATCGGCTTCGACACCCTGGTCACGACGCCGCTCGACATGAGCCTCAACGACACGCCCTGCGTCTCGTGCGGCCGATGCGCAGAGACGTGCCCGACCGGTGCCCTCATGCCGAAGCCGCGGGTGCTCGAGAAGTACGAGGTTGACGAGAGCCGCTGCATCCTCTGCGGGATCTGCGTGGACGCCTGCCCGTACGACGCTCTCCGCGATGGAGCGGACTTCGAGCTCGCCCACACGAGCCGGGCGGACCCGCAGATCGATCTCCTCGCCCTCGCCGCCGTCGACCGCGAGACAGAGGTGACGTACATCCGTCGCGAGCGTGACTGGGCCACCCGGGCCCTCGCCGAAGGCCGCTCGACGGCGCCGCGGCTCCTCCCGATGCTGCCGGCAGCGATCGCCGCCGGCGGCGTGCCCAACGGCAACGGCCACGCTCACGGCAACGGCCACGCTCACGGCACCGGTCATGGCGCGCCTCTACCCGCCCTCGGCGCGGGCGCCGTCCCCGGCCCGGCGGCAGACCACGGCGTCGGCACGGCCGGCGGGCACGGCTGAGACACGGATGCCCATCCCGAGCACGATCCCGATCATCGGCGGCACCTGGGACGACCTCCTCTTCGTCCTTTTCGCCGCCATCCTCCTCGTCGCCGGACTGCTCGTGGTGACGATGCGCGACATCATCCGCTGCGGCCTGGCGATGATCGTCTGCTTCGGCGCCCTCGCCGGGATCTATGTCGTCCTCGGCGCGCCGCTCGTCGCCGGAGCCCAGGTGCTCGTCTACATCGGGGCGATCAGCGTCCTCGTGCTCTTCGCGATCATGCTCACGGAGAACAAGGCCGCGCCCGCGCGGCTCGTCTTCCAGACCCAGGCCCGGCCGGCCGCGATCGCCTCGATCGTCCTCGCCGCGATCATCGCCCTGACGGTGTCCGCCACGGACTGGGGGAGCCTCGCGACGCGGGTCCGGAGCGCGACCGAGGACGTCGCGCGAGCGCTCTTCGCCTCGTTCACCCTGCCGTTCGAGATCGTCAGCGTCCTCCTGCTCGCGGCCGTCATCGGTGGCATCTTCCTCGCCAGGCGCGAGGGCGGCGAGCGCCCGTGAGCGACAACCTGGACAGCTACCTCATCGTGTCCGGCATCCTCTTCGCGATCGGGACATTCGGCTTCCTCGCCCGGCGGAACGCGATCAGCATGCTCATGTCCATCGAACTCATGATCAACGCCGTGAACCTCACGATCGTCGCGTTCGGGTCGTTCATCGAGCCGTTCAGGTCGAACGCTTCGGTCATCGCCATCATCGTCATGGCGGTCGCGGCCGCCGAGGCGACGGTCGGACTCGCCCTCGTCATCGCGATCTACCGGAACCGGAAGACGCCCCTCGTCGACGAGTACGACTCGATGCGGCAATAGCCGGACGCCGCCGGACCGACCGATGAACCAGCTCATCCCGCTCATCCCGCTCATCCCGATCATCGGCTTCGCGTTCAGCGCGCTCTTCGGCCGGCGCCTCCAGGCGCGCTACGGGAAGCCCGCCGCGAGCCTCGTGCCGGTCGGGCTCATCGTGCTCACCTGGCTCATCTCGATGGCGGTCGCGGCGACGGCCCTGACCGGCGGCTTCGGCGAGACGGGCGCGAACGTGACGCTCTGGCAGTGGATCCACGCCGGGACCTTCACCGTCGACATCGGGTTCACGGTGGACCAGCTGACCGCAGTCCTCCTCATCGTGGTCACGACGATCGGGATGCTCGTCCACATCTACTCGATCGGCTACATGAGTCACGACGGCGGCTACTGGCGGTTCTTCGCCTACCTCAACCTGTTCATGTTCTCGATGCTCCTCCTCGTCCTCGCCGACAACTTCCTCCTCGTCTTCGCGGGCTGGGAGCTCGTCGGCCTGTCGAGCTACGCCCTCATCGGCTTCTGGTATCGCCGGCCGAGCGCCGGCCTGGCGGCGAAGAAGGCGTTCATCGTCAACCGCGTCGGGGACGTCGGCTTCGCGCTCGGGATCATGGCGATCTGGGTGAACACCGGGACGCTCAACATCCGCGTCGCGCTCGAGCGGCTCGGCGCGCTCGACGCGCAGAACCACGGCCTCGTCGTCGTCATCGCCCTGCTCGTCTTCTGCGGGGCGGTGGGCAAGAGCGCCCAGTTCCCGCTCCACGTCTGGCTGCCCGATGCGATGGAGGGCCCGACGCCCGTCTCCGCCCTCATCCACGCGGCGACGATGGTGAACGCCGGCGTCTACCTCGTCGCCCGCGTGAATCCGCTGTTCGGCCACGCCCAGGAGGCGATGGTCGTCGTCGCCGCGATCGGCATCTTCACCGCGATCCTCGCCGCTTCCATCGCGACGACCCAGACGGATATCAAGCGGGTCCTCGCCTATTCGACGCTCAGTCAGCTCGGTTACATGTTCGCCGCGCTCGGCGTCGGGGCGTGGGCGGCGGCGATCTTCCACCTCATGGCCCATGGCTTCTTCAAGGGACTCCTCTTCCTCGACTCGGGCTCGGTCATCCACTCCGTGGGCGGCGAGCAGGACATGCGCCGGATGGGCGGCCTGTCGAAGAAGATCCCGGTGACGTACTGGACGATGCTCATCGGCGCGGTCGCGATCTCCGGCATCCCGCCGCTCGCCGGGTTCTTCAGCAAGGACGAGATCCTCGCCTCCGCGTTCAAGAACGGCTTCCTGTGGGTCTGGGCGGTCGGCTTCATCGTCGCCGGGATGACCGCGTTCTACATGTTCCGGCTCATCGCCCTCACCTTCTGGGGCGAGAGCCGGGTGGATCCGGCCGTCGAGCCGACGATCCACGAGTCGCCGCGCTCGATGACGGTGCCGTTGATCCTCCTCGCGATCCCGAGCGCGCTGCTCGGGATCGCGATCGGCCTGCCGCCCGAGAACGGCCTCCTCGCGAACTGGCTCCGGCCCGTCTTCGAGAGTACGGTCCGGCTGTCAGGCCGAACCGAAAGCTACTCACTCTTCGGCATCGACGGCGCGCTCCTCCTCGCGAGCGTCACCGTGGCGGTCGTCGGCATCGCCATCGCCTGGCGGCTCTTCGGCGTCGAGCTCGGCGGCCTCCGCCGGCGGGCCGATCCGGCGCGCGTCCGGGCGTTAAGCGCCCGTGTCCCGTTCCTCTATCGGGCCTCGCTCAACAAGTGGTGGTTCGACGACCTCTACGACCTGCTGTTCATCCGGATCGGCGGCCGCGTCGCGGCGGCGATGTGGTGGTTCGACCGGAATGTCGTCGACGGGGCGGTGAACGGCATCGGCACGCTCACGATCGGCGGCGGGCGCGAGCTCCGCCGGGTCCAGACCGGGCACGTCCAGAACTACGCCCTCGGCATCGCCGTGGGCCTCATCGTCATGGCTGGCTCGTACCTCCTCATCGTCGGCCACTGATGTCGATCGCCGCGTTCCCCATCCTCTCGATCGTCACGTTCCTCCCGCTCGCCGGGGCGATCGTCATCGGCTTCCTCCCCCGGAACCGCCCGGATCTCGCCCGCTGGACGGCGCTCGGCACGTCCGGCCTGGCCTGGCTGTTCAGCCTCCTCCTCCTCGTCGGCTTCCTCCCCGGCCGCCCGGGCGGCGGGTTCCAGTTCGTCGAGCAGGCGGACTGGATCCCCGCCTTCGGGATCCAGTACAAGCTCGGGGCGGACGGCCTGTCCCTCATCCTCGTCCTGCTCACGACGACCCTGTCGTGGATCAGCATCCTCGCGAGCTTCGGGCCGATCAAGGAGCGGGTGAAGGAGTACATGATCTCCTTCCTCATCCTCGAGGTCGGGATGATCGGGGTGTTCCTCTCGCTCGACCTCTTCCTCTTCTACATCTTCTGGGAGGTCGTCCTCGTCCCGATGTACCTCATCATCGGGATCTGGGGCGGGCCGCGCCGGATCTACGCGACGATCAAGTTCGTCCTCTACACCCTCGTCGGGTCGCTCCTCATGCTCGTCGCCATCCTCGCCACCGCGTTCACCTACGCGCAGGGTCACGGGGGCTCGTTCGTGGGGGCGTTCGACTTCATCCACCTCCGCGACTACGCCGCTACCGCCGGCTTCTCGAACACGCTCCAGATGTTCGCCTTCGCCGCGTTCTTCCTCGCCTTCGCCATCAAGATCCCGATGTTCCCCTTTCACACCTGGTTGCCGGACGCCCACGTGGAGGCGCCCACGGCGGGCTCGGTCATCCTCGCCGGTGTGCTCCTCAAGCTCGGCGGCTACGGGTTCATCCGGTTCGCCCTGCCGTTGTTCCCTGAGGCCGCCCGGACGTACGGGCCGTGGATCATCGCCCTGAGCCTCATCGCCATCATCTACGGAGCGATCGTGGCCCTCGTGCAACCGGACCTCAAGAAGCTCGTCGCGTACAGCTCGGTGAGCCACATGGGGTTCGTCACCCTCGGGATCTTCATCTTCCAGCCGCAGGGGATGAACGGCGCGATCCTCCAGATGGTGAACCACGGGCTCATCACCGGCGCCCTGTTCCTCCTCGTCGGCGTCATCTACGAACGGACCCACGACCGGACGATCGCGAAGATGGGCGGCCTCGCATCGCTCACTCCGGTCTACGCGGCGACCTTCGGGTTCTTCGTGTTCGCCTCCGTCGGCCTGCCCGGCCTGTCCGGATTCGTCGGCGAATTCCTCGTCTTCGTCGGGGCGTGGGCATACAGCCCGGTCGTCGCGGCGATCGCCGCGTTCGTGATGATCTTCGCGGCCGGATACCTCCTCTGGATGTTCCAGCGCATGTTCACCGGCGACGTGTCCGAATTCTTCGCCGGCCTCGGCCACCACATCACGGACCTTCGGCCGGTCGAGATCGTGACGCTGGTCCCGCTCGGGACCCTCGTCGTCGTCTTCGGCCTCTTCCCGGGCCTCATCCTCGACCTCGTCTCGGGCACGGTGAACTCCGTGCTCGGCAGCGTCGGGGCGGCGACCGCGATCCACCTCCTCCCCTGGCAGTAGCGGAGCACGCGAGCACGATGGCCTGGGCCGACCTCGTCACCATCGCCCCGCTGGCCGGCGCGATCCTCGTCGCCGCCGCGATCGTCGTCGCCGATATGATCCGGCCCGGTGACCGGACGGCAGCGCTCATCGTCAGCTTCGCCGGCCTCGCCATCGTCGCCGCGCTCACACTGCTGACGGGGCGGACGCCGGCAGACGCCTTCGCGGGTGCCTACCGGGTCGACGCCCTCACCACCTTCCTCGACCTCCTGTTCGTCTCGATCGTCGCGTTGACGATCCTCTTCGCCCCGGACTACCTCGAGCCGCGTGGCCTGCCGGTCGCCGAGTTCGCCGCGGTCCTCGTCTTCGCGATGACGGGCGCGATGCTCATCTCCGCCTCGGCCGACCTCCTCGTCCTCTTCCTCGGCCTCGAGCTCATGGTCCTGCCGGGCTACCTCCTCGCCGGGTACGCGAAACACGACGCCCTGTCCACCGAAGGGGCGATCAAGTACTTCCTCCTCGGCTCGTTCAGCTCGGCGATCTTCCTCTTCGGACTCGCCTTCATCTGGGGTCTCAGCGGGTCGACCCGGATCGCGGACGTGGCCGCCCATCTGTCGTCCATGGTGAGCGGCTCGGCGCCATTCTCACCGGGCCTCGCGATGGGCCTCGCCTTCCTCACGACCGGCGTTGCCTTCAAGATCGCCGCGGTCCCGTTCCATTACTGGACGCCGGACGCGTACCAGGGTTCGCCGACCCCCATCACGGGCTACCTCTCGGTGGGCCCCAAGGTGGGAGCCTTCGCCCTCATCCTCCGGCTCTTCGTCGGCGCGCTCGATCCGGTGAAGGCGGACTGGCTCGTCGTCATCGTCGTCCTCGCCGCCCTCACGATGACGCTCGGCAACCTCGTGGCCCTCACCCAGGACAACGTGAAACGGATGCTCGCCTACAGCTCGATCGCCCACACCGGGTACATGCTCGTCGGCCTCGCCGCGTACGCCGCCGGCCGGATCGAAGGGATCGAGGGGCTGCTCTACTACGCGGCCGCCTACACGTTCATGAACCTCGGCGCGTTCGCCGTCGTCGCCGCTCTCCAGCGACGGCCCGGCGTGACGAGCCAGCTCGACACGTTCGCCGGCCTCGGGCGGCGGGAGCCCATCCTCGGGATCCTCATGACCCTGTTCATGCTGTCCCTCACCGGGATCCCTCCCACGGCGGGCTTCTTCGCCAAGTTCAGCGTGATCCTGCCCGCCATCCAGGCCGGTGGCTGGCTCACGGCGCTCGCGGTCCTCGCCGTCCTCAATGCCGCCGCGGCGGCGTTCTACTACCTCCGCGTCGTCGTGTACATGTTCATGCGCGAACCGGCCGGCGAGGCGGACCGGTCGCCCCACAGCTCGCTCGTCTGGACGGGCCTGTGGGCGACGACCGTGCTCACGATCGTGCTCGGACTCTTCCCCGGCCCGCTGCTCGCGATCGTCGGCGACGCCGCACGCGCCTTGCCATAGCGGTCGCGGACGCGGTCTCCCGCGGTACCGTCCGACTCGGCTGAGCCAGGCCGTCAGGGCGTGACAGACGTCGTCGGCAGGATCTGCTGAAGGTTCGCCGCCATACCGGCGGCGGTGAGACCACCGTACGCGGCGGCTCGGATGATGCCGTCCGCGCCGATCCAGTAATGGAGCGGGAGAACGACCGCGCCCCACGCCCGCTGGGCGGTGCCGTCCGGGTCGAGCCCGATCGGGAACGTCGTCCCGAGCGACTTCGCGAAGGCGGCGATCGTCGCCTCACTCTCGGCCACGTCGACGGCGACGACCGTGAGCCCGGTCGGCGCATAGCGCGTCGCGAACCCCTCCATGAGCGCGAACTCGGCTCGGGCGGCGGGGCAGTACGTCCCCATGAAGTCGAGCCAGACCGGCGTGCCGCGCAGCTTCGAGAGGTCGATCGTCCCGCCACCGAGCCTGGCGACCATGAGCGATGGCGCAGGCTGGCCGAGATGGAACTGGCCGGCGAGCTGGTCGACGGATGGCGAGGCGCCGGCCGAGGCCGAGGCCGTCCCGACGGACGGCGAGGCGGGCGGGGCCGACCCGGCGGGCGTGGACGTCGATGGGATCGGGCTGGAGGCCGGGGAGGCGGAGGGCGCGCTCGGGGCGGCGTTCGGAGGGCCGCCGGGAGCCGGGACCGTCGGCTCCGGATGGACCACCGGTGGCGCCACCGCGATGACGACCGCGAGCGCGCCTGTCATCGTCACCGCACCGGCGAGCACCGCGAGGAGGATGACGAGGCGGCGATGCACCTTCGGAGCGTACCAGTACGACCGTTCGAGGGCAGTCCCGAAGGACCGCTGCTAGCATGGCCGACCCATGGACCTCCTGCGCGGCCATCTCCGGTCCCGGATCCTCCCGGCCGTCCTCACTGCGACCGGGATCGCCCTCGTGACAGCCGGCCTGCTCACCTACTCGACACCCGTCGATGCCGGGCCGGTCGTCCTGACGAGCGGCGCGGCGAGCGCGCCGTCGTCGAGCGCGCCCACGTCGGTCCCGCCGAGCTTCAGCCTGCTCACCCTGCCTCCATTCCCCACGCCGAGCGACGGGCCGTCGTCCTCGCCCACGACGAGGGTCACCACGCGGGTCGTCGTGCCCGCCCTCGGCATCGACCTTCCGGTGGTCAAGCCACCGGCCGGGTTCCCCTTCTGCAACGTCGCGATGTACCTCGACCTCTTCTCGCAGCCGGGCGAGCCGGGCCCGACGTACCTCTTCGCCCATGCCCGGACTGGCATGTTCCTGCCGCTCCTCACCCGCTCCCAGGTGAGCGACGGCGCATCGATGATCGGGATGCTCGTCGAGCTGTACACGAGCGATGACCAGCTGTTCCTCTACCGGGTGGTCGAGGTACGGCGGCACTATCCGGCCGACCGCAGTCTCTCGACGCTCCAGACGAAGGACGATCAGGTGTGGCTCCAGACGTCGGAGGGACCGTACGCGGGCTCGCCGAAGCTGCAGGTCGTCGCCGACCTCCTCTCGAGCGGGCCGGCGGATGCCGCCCAGGCCCACCCCACCCCGCACCCGATCGTCTGCGCCTGATCACACCTGGAGGCGAGGCTCGGGCGCGACCTCGTTTCGCGACCGGCCAGGGCCGCCGCCGAGGACGAGTGCCGCCGGGATCGCCACCGCAGTCACCCCGGCGGCGACGGCGAAGAGACCGACCATGACCGATGTCGCCTCCATGGCGGCCCAGGACTCGAGGGCGCCGACGACGAGGCCGTCCTTGAGCGGCCGATCGCGAAGATCCGCCGGGATGAACGCCTTGTAGCCGCCCGGGGTCCGATAGACCTCGTCGTACAGATGGGTGATGACGGTCGAGCCGTAGGCGGCGAGGACGGCGAGGCCGATCGCCATGCCCACCATCCGGGCGACGGTCACGGTCGAGGAGGCCGCGCCGTACGAGCTCGCGGGCACCGCCCCCAGGGCAGCGGTCGAGCGCGGCGTCACCGTCAGCCCGAATCCGAGCCCGAAGATCGCCAGCACGCCGGCGACCGTCCCGAGGTCGACGCTCGGCGCCCAGCGGCTCATGACCACGAGCGCGCCGATGGCGAGACCGAGGCCCACGGCGGAGACTGCCCGGAGGCTGAGCGTGCGGATGAGCCAGCCGGCCCCGAGCGCGCCGATCGCGGTCGCGAGGGCGAGCGCGCCGAGCACGAGACGCTGGTCGTCAGGTCCGCCGTACAGGACCCGGTCCACGAAGAGCGCGCCGCCGACGATCGCGGTGGCGAAGGCATAGCCGGTGAGGAGCGAGACGATCGTCGCGGCGCTGAAGACCCTGTCCCGGAAGAGCCGCGGGTCGATGAACGGATCGTCGCGCCGAAGGGCGCCACGGACGTAGCCGGCGATCGCGGCCACGGCGACGACCGTGAGGAACCCGGCGAGGACGGTCGGATCGAACCCGCCGGCGGTCGGTCCGGCGCTGCCGATCAGGCTCACCGACCCGAGCGCCGCGGCGAGCCCGAGCGAGAAGAGGACCGCTCCGCGGAGGTCGATCCGGCTCGCCCGGCGGGGCGTGTCCCAGCCGTCGCTCGCCGCCCAGGCGAGGGCAAGGGCGACGATGCCGATCGGGACGTCGACGTAGAAGACCCACCGCCAGGCCGGGTCGAGGGCATGGAGTATCGGACCGCTCGTGATCCCGATGCCGGCAAGTGCCGAGGCCGGGTGGAGCGCTCCGAGGATCGTCGCTCCGACGAATGGTCCGGCCGCCATCCCGAGGAACGTGAGGCCGCCGATGATGCCGAGTGCCCGAGCTCGCCGGTGACCCTCGAAGAGGTGCGCGGCCGCGGCGGTCCCGACCGGGATGAGGATCCCTCCCCCCACCGCCTGGACGAGCCGGGCGGCGATGAGCGCGTCGATCGTCGGCGCGGCGCCGGCGAGCGCAGAGCCGACGGTGAACGCGACGAGCCCGCCGAGGAACAGGCGTCGGACGCCCCACAGATCGGCGAGGCGACCGGCGAGCGGCATGGTCACGATCGAGACGAGGAGATACCCAGTGACGATCCACGCCGCGTGCCGCAGATCCGTGATATCCGACAGGTCGCGGAGGATGGACGGAAGGGCGACCGCCGTGATCATGAGCTCGAGGCCGGAAAGGAAGACGCCGACGCCGAGGACCGCCAGGATGATCGATGCGTCGCGGCGTCCCATCGTCGGCCGAGTGATCAGCCGCCCGGCGCCGGGAAGAGCGGTCGCGCACCCTCCGCGGCCTCCCGAAGGTGGGTCGGCCCATGGATCGCTGCCGGCTCGGCACGGCCGAACGGCGCGGAGGCCGGCTCGACGTGCGCCTCGGCAACGATGGCTTCGCAGATGCCGGCATCGTGCATGTCAGAGACGTCGATCCAGCGGCGCACCAGTTCACGGCTCGCGTCCAACGGTCCTCATCTCCTCGCGGTGCCTCAGTGTACGGGGGACGCGACGACCGGTTCCCGTCGGGTCAGGCCGATTCTCATCGGCCCATTCCCGGAACGTTGGATACGCGATCCGGGGTTCGGAGGGACCGATCCATCTCATCCCTGCATCCAGGGACCGCGTGAGACGTGGTCGGTGGAAGACGCGACTCCAACGTTCCCCCTGTGAACGCATGAGAGCAGCAGGCCGTCCGGACATCCGGGGACATCTCCCGGGCGACGGCCTCCGTGTTGTCGCCGGGTGTGCGACAGATTTGTAGGTGCTGACGGTCAGGCCGCGGTCGTCTGGTTGTGGATGCGCCCCCAGACTTCCTCCCAGCGGCCGCTCGCCTCCTGGCAGCGCAGGCTGACGATGCCGGCCGCGCCGCGCACGCTCCAGCGCATGCCGGAGAGCTTCAGCCGCTGGCCGATGACGGCCTTGCAGCCGGCCTCGACCGCGCCGGACCCGGCGAAGTGGCCGAGTGCCCGGAAGTGCGCGTAGCGCATCCGCTCGGCGTTGGTCTCGAAGTAGCCGAGTGCCTTCTCGACCTCGCGGGTCTGCGCGTCGGGGAGGGAGAGGTTCCTGGTGGTGGCGAGCAGCGCCGGAACGTCACCGCGGTCGAGGTCGGCCAGCCGCTCGGCGAGCCAGCCCGGAGCGTCGTCGCCGAGGGTGGGCGCGACCAGCGCGCCCAGCGCGTGGACGTGCTCGCGGGCGTGGTAGAGGTCGACGATCTGGGTCGCGCCCGGGAAGTGCAGGTCGGCGAGACGCCAGATCCAGGGCGCCCCGTCGCCGAGCACGACGAGTTGCTTCGCCGTCTCCGAGCCGCGCCGGCGCGCCTCGGCGTAGACGAGGGCACCGAAGTGCTCGACGGGCTCCAGGGTGGCGAGGTAGCTCGAGGAGCCCGGGTCGCGGATCGGCTGGCCGGCCTCGTCCAGGCCGGCCTGGGTGAACAGCACCCCGAGTTTCGCCTCGCGGGTGCGGGCCCGCCCGTCGGGGTACTTGCCGGCCCGCCCCGCGGTGTCGGCGGGCACGGTGGGGACGCCGGTGCCGTCGATCGCCAGGTAGAGCTTGGCCACCGGGGGGGCCGGAGCGAACGGGACCAGCCGACCGGCGAGCACCGCGGCCGCCTCCCGGTCAGCAATCGTGACGAGGACCTGTCCGTCGGCCTCCGCGCTGCGCTCCACCCGTTTCGTGGTCAGCTCGACCCCAGCCAACTCGGCCAACAGCTCGCTGGCCTGGGCGAACGGCGCCGCCGCACCCACCCGGGCCACCATCCTGGCCAGCCCCGGGGACAGCGAGGCCCCGGTGACGCCGAGCTCGGTGTCCCTCGGCACCACCCCGTGGCCGCACGCGGTGCAGTGGTAGTAGGCGCGCCGCAGCTCGACCGGCCCGAGCACCGTGTCGAGGGCCTTGGTCCGATAGGCGACGAACGTGGCCTGATGGCCCGACCCGCAGTCGATGCGCGTCCCGCGGTGGCCGGTATCGAGGGCCAGCAGCTGCTCGAGCAGCGAGCCGCCGAGCCTGGTCATCGCGGTCCGGATCGCCAGCTCCAGCGCGGCCAGGCCCTCGGCGTCGCCGGCGGCGAGCGAGCTTGCGGCCAGGGCGGCCAGCCGGTGCTACCTCGGCGGCGAAGTCCGCCCCGAGGCCCGCGTAGAGCCCCCTTTTTCGGGCCCCATCGCGCCGTTCCTCGCCGGCTCGCCCGCGGCCAGCGGGGAGATCGGCCGGGCATCGCAGATCGCCTCGTTGACCGCCACGATCTGGTGGCTGAGCGCGACGAACTCCTGGTAGTGAGCCAGCTCCCGGCGCACCTTGTCCACCTCCGGGCCCGCCGAGAGCTGACGCCCCTTCGTCGGGCCACCGGCCACCGAACGGGTCCACAGGTGCCGTGGCCCGTGGCCGGGATGCGCAGGCGCCGCGCAGGCGCAGTTCGGCTTGCCGCAGCGGCGGTAGTTCTCGGTGAGCGAACCGCGCCGGAAGTCGCCGACGTCGGCGAGCTCGGCGTGGAGCCGGGCCCGCTGCTGCTCGAGGTCTGGGAGCGAGCGCTGTGCCACGGTGCGGTCTCCTGTCCGGGGTCTGGTTGCGGCATCAACAACCAGACTACCACAGACTACGCTCGCCTCTCGAGACACCTACGTTTTCGTCGCACACCCCCCGGGAGGCGTGTCCTTGACTCACCCGCGCCGCATCGCTAGCATCAACGACGCTTTATATCAATGGCCGTTGATGTTCGAGGCCTCCGCCCTGTCCCCCTCACCCGCCCGGATCCGCTCCACGCTCGCGACGATCGTCGATCAACCCGACGACCTCCGCGAGTTGCGCCGATTCCACAAGGCGCTCGCGGACGTGAATCGATTGCGTATCGTGCGCCGGCTGGCCGGCGGGCCGGCCACCGTCATGGAGCTCGTCGACCACGTCGGTCTCTCGCAGCCGCTCGTGAGCTGGCACATCGGCCGGCTGCGCGCCGCGGGGCTCGTCGTGACACGACGCGCCGGCCGCGGGACCGTCTGCTCGCTCCGCGACGAGTCGTTTGCCGAGAACGTCGATCGCGAGCGGCTGATCCTCGGGCTCCCGTCGGGCGGGGTCCCATGAGCGGCGCGCGGCGCGCCGATGGACGCCGACACGGCGAGCCCGGCGGACATGGCGGCTCATTCGTATCGCCGGCCACCCGGGCCCGCCTGCGGGCGGTCGCCGTCCCGATCGCCCTCGTCCTCGGCCGGCTGGGCCTGACGCCGAACTCCATCACGATCGTCGGCTTCCTCGGCACTTGCGTCGCGGCGGTGGCGGCGGCGCAGCAGGCCTGGGTCCTCGCCGGCGTGCTCGTCATCGCCTTCGGGATCTTCGACCTGTTCGACGGCGCGCTCGCACGGGCGACCGGCACCGCGTCGGCCTTCGGGGCGTTCCTCGACTCGACGCTCGACCGGACCGGCGAGAACCTCGTCCTCGCGGGCGTGGCCTTCGGTTCCGCCATCGGCGGCTTCCCCGAGGGCGCCGGCCTGGCCGCGCTCGCCATGGCGACCTCGTCGATCGTCACCTATACCCGGGCGCGGGCGGAGGCGGTCGGCCTGACTGCCGAGGTCGGGATCGCTCCGCGACCGGAGCGTCTCATCGTCCTCGCGGCGGGGCTCGTCATCGCCGGAGCACTCGGCGGAGTGGGCTACCCGGTGCCGACCGCCGGAGCGCTCGGCGTGGTGGGTTACCCGGTGCCGGGTGCCGGGAATCCCGGCCATCTGGCGGGAGCGACCGCCCTGGCCGTCGCCCTCGGGATCGTCGTCCTCACCTGCGCCATCACGATCGCCCAGCGCATCGTCCATGTCCACGATCAGTCGAATGGTCACCGATAGCAGCACGGAGAGACGCGTGAGCAAGAACGGCAAGAACGGCAGTGCGGCCACGAACGGCGTGGCCCCCGACCCCACGCACGCCGGCGCTCCCCGTCGCGGAGACGGCAGGATCCGGGTCGCCATCGTCGGCGTCGGCAACTGCGCGAGCAGTCTCGTCCAGGGACGCCACTACTACGAGAACGCGAAGAAGGACGACTTCGTCCCCGGACTGATGCACGTCGACCTCGGTGGCTACCACGTCCGCGACATCGAGTTCGTGGCCGCCTTCGACATCGACCGGAACAAGGTCGGCAAGGACCTCTCCGAGGCGATCTACACGAAGCCGAACAATACGTACGTCTTTCAGCAGGTCCCTCATCTCGGCGTTCCGGTCGAGCGCGGGATGACCCACGACGGTCTCGGCAAGTACCTGAGCCAGATCATTGAGAAGGCGCCCGGGCCCACCGCGGACATCGTCGGGATCCTCCGCGAGCGGCAGGTCGACGTGATGGTGAGCTACCTGCCGGTCGGCTCCGAGCAGGCGACGAAGTGGTACGTCGAACAGGCGCTCCAGGCCGGCGTCGCCTTCGTCAATGCGATCCCCGTCTTCATCGGCCGCGAGCCGTACTGGCAGCGGCGCTTCGCCGAGCGCAACCTGCCGCTCATCGGCGACGACATCAAGAGCCAGGTCGGCGCGACGATCACCCATCGCGTCCTCACTCGCCTCTTCATGGACCGCGGCGTCCGGCTCGATCGCACGTACCAGCTCAACTTCGGCGGCAACACGGACTTCCTCAACATGCTCGAGCGGGAACGGCTCGAGAGCAAGAAGATCAGCAAGACGAACGCCGTGACGTCGATGCTCGACTACGAGATCGACCCCGACGACATCCACGTCGGCCCGTCGGACCACGTTCCCTGGCTCCTCGACCGCAAGTGGTGCTACATCCGGATGGAGGGCACGACGTTCGGCGACGTCCCACTCAACGCCGAGCTCAAGCTCGAGGTCTGGGACAGCCCGAACAGTGCCGGCGTCATCACCGACGCGATCCGCTGCATCAAGCTCGGTCTCGATCGTGGGCTCAAGGGAACCCTCGTGGCGCCGGCGAGCTACTTCATGAAGAGCCCGCCGCGCCAGATCCACGACGACATCGCCTTCAACCGGGTCGAGGCATTCATCCGCGGCGAGGACGCCGAGACGCTCGTCGGCACGGAGGCCGCGCCGACGCCGAAGCTCAAGCGGCTCGCCGGGGCGAAGGCGCGGGTCGCCGCCGCGGCCCGGTGACGGAGCCCGGGACGAGCGACATCGCCGGTCGAGAGGCCGCACGGGAGACGCGGGACCGGCCGGCGGGACCGCGGATCGGGCTCGAGGCGCCGCACCGTCGGCTCGAGGAACGCTTCCGACCGCTGGAGCGGGTGACCGTCCGAGCGTACCGGACCGCAGCGTGGCTCCTCGCCCACCTCCCGCCGCGGCCGGCCTGGACCGTCATCGGCTGGTTCAGCCAGGCCGGCTACCTGCTCTGGCCAAAGAAGCGACACTGGGTGGACGCGAACTTCGGTCACGTCCTCGGCCGCGAGCCGTCCCATCGTTCCGTGCGGCGCCTCGCCCTCCGCGCCTACGGCCACTACGCTCGCTACCTCGTGGAGCTCATGCGCCTGCCGTCGCTTCCTCCGGCCGCCGTGGGCGGGCTCGTCGAGCCTGAGGGCATCGAGGATCTCGAACGCTACTGGCGCGAGTCGGACGGGGTCATCCTCGTGGCGGGCCACGTCGGGAACAACGAGGCCTGCGCGGCCGGCGTCGCGTCCCGGGGCTGGCCGATCAGCGTCGTCGCCGACGATTCGTCGTTCCCGGAGATGTTCGAGCTCCTCCGCCGGCAGCGCGAGTCGTGGGGCGTCTCCGTCATCCCGTGGCGGAACCTCCGGGCCGTCTATGCGGTCCTCCGACGGAAGGAGTTGCTCGCGCTCCTCATCGATTGGGGCTACCGCGCCGACGGGATCCCGGTCCGCCTGTTCGGAGCGTGGACGACACTTCCGGCAGGCCCGGCGGCGCTCGCCGCGAAGACCGGCTCGACGATCGTCCCGGTGACGATCCGCCGTCTCGCCGACGGGCGGTTCCGGGCGACCCTCGACATGCCGATCCGGGTCGCGTCGAACGCTCCCGCCGAGCTCCAGCGCGCGACCCAGGCGGTCGCGGACGCGCTTGAGCGGACCATCGCGGCCGCGCCGGAGCAGTGGTACTCATTCAAGCCGATGTGGCCCCCGACCGCGGAAGAGTCGGCGGAGCTCGAGGCGCGGGCCGCGGCGATGCTCGCCTCCGGGGCGTGACCCGGGTGATCGGGGGCCGGATGGCGGCTGCTGGGCTCGGCTTCGTCTCCTGGCTCGCCGGCCGCCTGCCGGATCGGCTCCTCAGCGGGATCGCCGATCTCGTCGGCGAGCTGTGGTACCGGCTCGCTCCCGAGCGCGCCGGCCGGGCCCGCCGCAATCTCCGGCGCGTCTGCGGGTGGCTCGCGGCCGAGGGTATGGGCCCGGCCCGGGCCCGGCGCGCGGCGACGGATCCGGCAGTCCTCGAGCGCCTCGTCCGGGCCTCGTTCCGCCATGCCGCCCGGTACTATCTGGAAGTCGCCCAGGTCCCATCGTGGACGCCGGCGTTCATCCGGGACCGGCTCGCCATCGACTCGCCGGAGGTGGTCGATCGCGCTTTCGCCACAGCGGGCCCGATCATCTTCATCGCGCCGCACTTCGGGTCCGTGGAGCTGCCCGGCCTCTACCTCGCGTCACGGAGTGGCCGGACGCCGGTCGCCCCGATGGAGACGCTCCGCGATCCGGCCCTCCAGCGATACTTCGTGCGGACGCGCGGCGCGATGGGGATCCGGATCGTCAGCGTCCGGGAAGCACGGCGCGAGCTGCTCGCGGCGCTCCGGGCCGGTGACCCGGTCGGGCTCGTCGCGGATCGCGACCTCACCGGCGGCGGCATCGCGACGACCCTGTTCGGGGCGCCGGCTCCGCTGCCAGCCGGGCCGGCCCTCCTCGCCATCGAGAGCGGCGCACGGCTCTACGCGACGGCCGTTCGAAGGCTCGCTCCGGGACGCTTCGCCGGCCGCCTCGAGGAGATCCCCGTCCCGACCGGAGGCACGCGCCGGGAACGGGTGACGGCGATCCTGGCGGACGAGGCTCGGGCGTTCGAGCGGGCGATCGCCGACGCTCCCGAACAGTGGTGGGCGATCTTCTTTCCGATCTGGCCGGACCTCGAGGCCGCCGCCGCGCCGACGGCCGAACCGAATCCTGCGCCGACCGCCGAGTCGCGGCCCGACGCCGTGCTCGAACGACGATGACCGATCGCCTCGGTCGGGCGGATCTCCACATCCACACCCTCGCCTCGGACGGAACGTCCGGCCTCGAGGAGATCCTCGCCCATGCGGTCGAGGTCGCCGAGCTCGACGTCATCGCGATCACGGACCACGAGCGGATCGACGCCGCCGTCGCGGCCCGGGCGATGGCGTTCGACCGGGGCCTCCCGCTCGAGGTAGTCGTCGGGGAGGAGGTCACGACCCTCGGCGGACACCTGCTCGCCCTCTACATCGAGGCACCCGTCCGCTCCCTTCGCTCCCTCCGCTCGACGATCGCGGCGGTCCACGAACAGGGCGGCCTGGCGATCCCCGCCCATCCACTCGTTCCGTACCCGCTCTGCGCCCAGGCGTTCGCGCTCCGGCGGCTGCTCGCAGACCCGGATCCGCGGGTCCATCCGGACGGACTCGAGACGTTCAATCCGACGGCCCTCGGCCGGCCGTTCCACGACCGGGCCGTCCGGTTCGCGACCGAATACGAACTCGCCGCCGTCGGCAACAGCGACGCCCACTCGGCTGACGCGGTCGGGATCGGCCATACGACCTTCCCGGGCCGGACCGCGACGGAGCTCCGCACGGCGATCGTCGAACGCCGGACCCATGCTCACGGCTCGTTCCACGGCTCGCTCGGTCAGCTCGGCACATTCGCGAAGCAGCTCCGCAAGTACGGTCGCGACGCCCGCGACGAGGTCGGCGGTCGCCTTCGCCGCGACGGCACCGGGCGAGACCATGGGTACCCCGGGGGCCGCCGGCGCCCGCCACGCTTCGACAGCGACCGGCCGGCCGGGGCGGAGATCGAGCGATGAAGATCGGCCTCGTCACGCCGTACGTCTACCCGCTCCCGGGTGGCGTCAACGAGCACGTCCGCTACCTGTACGAGGGCCTCCGGGCGCGGGGCCACGACGTCCGGATCATCAGCTCGAGCCACGGCCTCCAGCGAGCGAGCGAGGGCGACGTGATCCGCCTCGGCAAGGGCTTCAGCATGCCGGCGAACGGCTCCGTCGGGACCATCACGCTCTCGCCCCGCTACCTCTCCCAGGTGGCGGCGATGCTCGACCGCGAGCGCTTCGACCTCCTCCACCTCCACGAGCCGTTCGTGCCCTTCCTTTCGCCGATCGTCCTGCGCCGGTCGCGGAGCGTGAACATCGCGACGTTCCACGCCTTCGGCGGCTGGTCGCCGGCGTACGAGTTCGGGCGCCGGGTCATGGGCGGGTATGCCGCCCGGTTGCACGGCAGGATCGCCGTCAGTGCCGCCGCTCGCCACTTCATCGATCGCTACTTCGAGGGCGACTACAAGGTCATCCCGAACGGGGTCGACGTCGCCCGCTTCCGGCGCGCGGTCCCCGTCGCGCGGTGGCAGGACGGCACATCCAACCTCCTGTTCGTCGGCCGTCACGAACCCCGCAAGGGGCTGCTCGACCTGCTCAAGGCGTACCGCATCCTCCGCAAGACGGGTTGCCACTGCCGGCTCCTCGTCGTCGGGACCGGGCCGCAGGAGCGCGAGGCCCGCCGGTATGTCCTCACCCATCGCCTCAGCGGCGTCGAGTTCCTCGGTCGGGTGAGCGACGAGGAGAAGGCCCGGCTCTTCCGGACGGCGGACCTCTTCATCGCACCCGCCACCGGCAAGGAATCGTTCGGCATCGTCCTCCTCGAGGCGATGGCGTCCGGCGCGCCCATCGTGGCGAGCGACATCCACGGCTACAAGGGCGTCCTCCGACGCGGCGAGCAGGGGCTGCTCGTGCCGCCCCGCCAACCGAAGGCGCTCGCCGCGGCGACCGCCCGGCTCCTCGCCGATCCGGGGCTGCGGGCCGAGATGAGTGCGAGCGGTCGGGCTCGGGCGGAGGAGTTCTCGTGGGATCGGGTGACGGCCAAGGTGGAGTCGTATTACGGCTTCGTCATCCGGCGCCTCGCCGCCGCCGACGCGCTTCCCCCGGACTTCCATGCCGAGGTGCCGCCTGCGTCACGCGTCAGCGGCCGCGCCGAGGCCGGACCGACCTGAGGGACGAGCCCGTCGAGGATCCGAGCGTCAACCGCTGCGGGCGGGCGTGTCCGCCTCGTCCGTCGCTGCGGCGGACCGCTCGGCCAGCGCGATCCGCCACGTCCAGGCGCTGTACGCGACGACGAGACAGGCGATCGTGAGGAAAAGGAGCAGGACCGGGCCGGGGGGCAACCCGAGGAAGCTCCTGTCGGGCGCGAAGAGGCTCGGCGCGGTCGCCGGCGGGTCCGTGTTCGTCGGGAACTGGAACGGATACAGGTACGTGGGCAGGATGCCCTGGTACGCGTTGAAGATCGTCGACGGGAGCGGCAGCGCGGCGATGTTCGGATAGACGACGAGGAACTCAGCGACCCCCGCGATCACCGCTCCGACGACGAATCGGCGGGGATCGCGCGCCCCCGCGATGAACCAGGCGACGCAGGCGAGGACCACGAGCGCGCCGATGGCGAGCGGAGCGGTCGAGAACGCCTGGAGGTTGACGAGAACGGCGTTGCCGAAGGTCGCACCGACGACGACCAGGGCGACGGTCGCGCCGACGGCCGTCAGGAGCAGCGAGCCGACACCGCCGCGCCGCCGAGGCCGGGCCCGCCCGTCGTCGACCGCCTCGAGGTGGGCGAGCTGATAGGCGAGGGCGACGAGTCCGATCCCGACCACGAGGAGGAGTCCCGCGGTCCGGGCGGTGACGACGATCGTCGCCGGGTCGCCGGTGCACGCCTGCGAGCCCGGGTTCGCCCGGTCCACGCCGACGAAGGCGCACAGTGGCGCCTTGAGGACCCAGAGCAATCCCGGCCCCATGATCGCGACCGCCGCGGAAACGCGCGCGAGGAGCCACGTCCGCGACGAGGCCCCGTGCCACAGCTCGGCGAGCAGGTACGCGAGGGCGACGATCACGAACGGGACGCTCGTGTAGTAGTGGTACTCGAACGTCGCCCGATCGATCCGCGCCCACGAGAGCCACTGGAAGGCGAAGGCGATCGCGATGAGTGCGAGCCCGGGGCTCCGCCGCTTGAACGACTGCCACACGACGAACGCCATGGCCGGCACGCCGAGCCACCAGGTGACGAGGTTGCCGGCGTCGTAGATCGCCGCCGAGGTGTTGCCCGCGAAGCCGCCCTGATAGAACCAGACGGGCTTGAGGTCGAACGGCCAGGCCCACCACGGAGATGACGCCGGGTGGGTCGCCCGAAGATCGTTGTGGTAGGCGTACATCGACTTGGTCAGGTCGACGAGCGTCTGGCCCGTGTGACCCGGCGGCCAGGCTCCGACGAGCGGTGTGCCGGCCGGAAAGATGACCGGGGATCCCGCCGGCCCGCCGCTGTTCAACGCCCACGGGATGTACGACACGACATACACCGCGATCGGCAGCACGAGGATGCAGAGGAGCATCCACACGACCGGCAGCCCGTACGCCGAGCCCGGTCGGAGCCAGCCGAGGGGTGCCGGCGCCGGTGGCTCGAGGAAGCGGGCCGGATCGTCCGGAGCGGGCGGCTCCGCGAGCGGCCCGAAGCCGTATCGACCCGCGAACCGGAAGGCGACGACGATGAGCCCGGCGAGGAGGAGCGCGGCGATCCCCGCCTCGATCGCCCGGCCCGCCAGGCCGGTCTCGAAGCCCACTGCCGAGGGCGCCGTCGAGGACGGTCCGCCGCGCGCCGCGAGGGCGATCCCGCCGAGGCCGAGGGCGACTCCGGCCACCGTGGGGGCGCCCACCGCGAACCACATCTCCTCGCGTGACCAGGCGATCGGGTGGAGGATCGCCACGACCACCGCGATGAGGGTGAGGCCCATCATGAGGAACATGAACAGGAAGTTCGCGCCGCTCGACGCGGTCTGGCCGGCCTCCGGGACCGAGGTCGCGAGGCCCATGTAGCCGAGGACGATCGTCACCGCGACCATGCCGACGATCGCGAGGACTCGCCCGAGGGCGGACCGGAGGAGCACGAGGAGCCCGACCGCGGCGATCGCATACGCGGCGACCCACTTGCTCGCGAGGCCGAGGCCGAGGAGCACCCCGATCGCCGGCATGGCGACCCAGAACGCCCAGCGGCGACGCCAGATTCCGAGCCACAGCCCCGCGAACACCACGTAGGCGGCCATGAGGAACAGGCCCACGTACACATCGTTCATGGCGATCCGGGACTGGACGAAGAACATCCCGTCGACGAGCGAGAAGATCGCGACGAGGACGCCGACCGTCCGGCGGCGGAAGAGGATGCGGGTCAGAAGGAAGAGCAGGCCGGCGGTGAGGGAGCCGGCGATGACGCCCGGCACCCGCCAGCTGAACTCATGGTTCCCGATGTCGACGCTCGCGACGGCGCCGGACGCGTCGAGGGCGAGGATCGCCTGGCGGTCCGTCGATGGATAGAGCGGCTCGACGTCCGTCGCCCAGGCGACCGGCGCGAACGGGAGATGCGCGTCCGCGTAGACCGCATTCCCATGCGGCTCGATCACGTAGATCGTGTTCGTCGTCCGGTCCGGCGTCAGGCCGAGCACGTGGACCATGACGGACGCCGGGTCGAACGTCACCCGCGAGACCGGTCCCGGCATCGGGATGGACGTCTCGACGACCGGCTGGCCGCTCGCGTCGGAGGAGGCAGGCAGCTTGATGACGGTGACCGACGATCCTGCGGCGACGTACAGTCGCGGCGCGTCGAGGCCGGCGGTGAGGGCGAGGCCGGTCGCGCCCCCGGCGATCGGCACCTCGGCGTCGACGCTCGCGTCGGCGGGCGAGACGATCGTCACGCCCTGCGTGTCGGCGACCGCGACCTCGGCGAGCTGGCTGAACGAGAATCCGGCGAGGCGGCCGTCGGTGATCGCCGCCTGGACCTTCGCCTGCACGGTCGGGTCGAACGAGCCGCCGAGGACGACACGGCCCGTGTGGCCGACGAGCCGCGAGCGGAGTGTCGCCGCGTCCGAGCCGAGCAGTGCGGCGAGCGTGGTCGCGGCCGCGGACGGATCCGGGACGGCACCCAGGTCCGCCACCAGGCCCTGGGAGGTCCCGGCCGAGGCGATGTCGACGGCGCCGGGGGCGGCGACGCTGCCGAGGATCGCTCCGCTCCCGCCGTCCATCGAGACGACATCGCCGGCCGTCGAGAGGGCGACCACGAACGCGCCGTCGTCCGTCGCGACCAGGCGCCGGATGGACGTCCCGAAGGAGCCGAACGCGATCGGCGGCCCGATCGATCGGATGTCCGCGCCGCGGCGGACCGCGTCGAACGCCGGACTCGTGTCGATCTCCGTCAGCGAGCCGTCGGTCGAACCGATGAACAGCCGGTGACCGGCCTGGTCCACGGCGAGGAGGGACGCTCCGGGCGACGGGATCGTCGCGACGACGGCCCGCGTCTGGAGGTCGTACACGCGGACGGCGGACCCGGTCGCGACGTACAGCCGATCTCCGGCACGATGATCGGGCAGAAGCGGATCGTCCCAGCGCGTCTCGATCGCGACGTCGCGGACGGGGACGCCGAGGTCGCTCGCGGCGGTCGTCCGGTCGTCGCCCCAGGCGATGATACCGAGCGCGATCGCGTATTTCGCGAGATGCGGATGGGTGAACTCGTAGATCGCGTGCGGCTCGCCATACCGCCAGTCCTGGAGGAACTCCGTCGCCGTCCGCGCGTGGTAGACCTCATCGAAGTGCATCGAGGTGGGTTCGCCGAGCCGCCACATCCGGAAGACGGTCGCGGCGACGACGAGCACGACCACGAGCCACAGGTCGAGCCGGTCGAGGCGACCGCCGATCTCCCCGGCGAGCGCACGCGAACGATCGGCGCGGAGGGATGGCGCGCCGAGCCTCCCCCGGAGAGCGCCCAGCGGCCCGAACCAGGACGACCGGGCCGGGTCCACGCCCCGCGGCGTCTGACCTGCAGCCGACGAGTTCGCAGAGGTCCGGGGCGACGATCCCGCGACGGCCGGGAGCAGCTGCCCGGCGGCGACCGGTCGCGCGACGGGGCGCTCGACCGGACCGTCGATCCCTGCGTCGAGCTCGCGTTCGAGGGCCCGCCGGCCTCCGGGTCGGAGCTGGATGGCGACCCAGACGAAGGCGAGGCTGAAGACGGCGGCGATCGCGGCGACCCCTGACCAGCTCCGGATCGCGGGGCCGATGCCGAACCAGTCCGAGATACCCGGGTTGTTCTGGTAGAGCGTCGTGAGGACGACATAGAGGTTGAGGAACGTCGCCGCGCCGACGACGAGGTACGTGACTCGCCAGCGCGTGGAGAAGGCCGCGAGGATCGCCGCGAGGGCGAAGAACGGGAACAGGTAGCGTTCATGGACGCGGGTCGGGAGGACAAAGAACGCCACCGCGAGGACGGTGAGGCCGACCAGCATCGTGAGGCGATCGGGTCGCCACATGACGATCCCGACGACGATCGTGACGACGATGAGGAAGATCGCCGTGCCGACGACGACGGCAGGCAGCGGCCCGATGAGCGTCTCGGAGCCGGGCGGGCACGGAGTGTTCGCCCCGCTGCCCGTCACCGCGTCGCACAGCCACTGGCCGCTCTGGGCGAGGCCGCTGCCGGCGGCGGACGTCACGAGCGCCCACGGGTTGTACGCGTTGAGGGTCAGGTACGGGTATCCGCCGGCGGTCTTCTGGACCTGGGCGATGAGGTCGAGGATCGAGAACCGGAACGGCGCACAGAGGAGGACGGCGGTCGTCAGCCCTGCCGCGCCGGACGAGAGGAGGCGGGCCGGGCCTCGCCGGAGGTCCCGGAGAGGCGGACGATCCACGAGGTAGCGCCGGAGGAGGACGGCGGCCGCGATCGGGACGAGGATCCCGAGCTGTGGCTTGACGATCGCCGCCACGACGGCGAGCGCGGTCGCTCGCTCCGGCCGGTCGCGCCACAGCTCCCGGAGACCGAGGAGCAGGAAGACGAGGCCGACCGAGTCGACCTGGCCCCAGACGACGCTGTCGAACCAGGTGACGGGGATGAAGAGGTAGAGCGCCGCGCCGAGGACGGCCTTCCGCCGGCTCGCCCCGAGCTCGAGCGCCATGGACCAGATGAGCCATCCGACCGCGAGGTCCGCGAGGATCGCCGGCACCTTGATGAGATCGAGCGTCGGCAGGACGCGCTCCACCGTGCCGACGAGCCACAGGACGTAGAGGTAGCCGGGCGTGTAGTCGTGGAAGAACGGCCGATCATAGAAGCCCCACGGACCGTTCTGGGCGAGGTCGCTCGCCCAGAACCGGAACGCGTTGAGGTCGACGCCGAAGCCGGACCCGGGCAGGATGTATGCGATGATGAATCGCAGGCCGAACGCGAGCGCCAGGATGACCGCGATCGCGCCGACCGCGTCACGGGCCCCGGTGGTCCGCATCGGGGCGGCGGTGCTCCGATCGGGCTCACCCGTGGCGGCGCCAGTCAAGCGGGTCGGACTCCTGCACGGGCGCTGAGGTGGATCGGAGGATAGCACAGGGTCCGTCGGCGACCGACCGGTGGATCGACGGGACCATGGCCGACGACGATCGACCCCGCTCCGCCAGCCTGCGTTTCGCCCCATCGACGGACGCTGCCATCACCGTCGCCGTCGGGCTCGCGATCGTCGCGATCGCGCTCGTCGTCTACGTCGCATCCGATCTCGAGCGCCCGAACTTCTACAACCACTTCGTCTGGCAGGCTGCCGCCTGGCTCGACGGGAAGACCTCGATCGCCTTTCCCGTCGTCGGTGGCGGCGGCGCACCCGGCAACGACTACTTCAACGACGTCGAGGCGATCCTCAGCTCGAACGGCATGCCGACCGGGCGCGGCCTCCTCCCGTTCCCGCCCCTCCCGGCCGTCGTCCTCCTGCCGTTCGTCGCCGTCTACGGACTCGCGACGAATGAGCAGCTCCTCGCCGCCGTCCTCGGCGCGTTCGACGTGGGCCTCGCGTTCTGGATGCTCGGCCGGCTCCCGGTCGGACGTGGAGTCCGAGTCGCCGTCACGATGTTCTTCGGTTTCGGCACCGTGTTCTGGTTCGCCGCCGAAAAGGGGACGACGTGGTATTTCGCCCATGTCGTCGCGGTGGGCCTGTGCCTCGCCGCTGTCGGGCTCGCGCTCGGCGGGGAGCTGACCCGGCCGGGCCGAGGACGCCGATTCTCGCTCGACGGTCGGCAGTTCGTCGCCGGCATGCTGTTCGGGCTCGCCTGCACCGCGCGCCTCACGATCGTCTTCGGCGCCCCGTTCTTCCTCCTCGTCGGCTCGGGCGGGACGTGGCTCCGGCGCGGGGCCTCGGCCGGCCTCGGCGCGGCGCTGCCGCTCGCTGCACTCGCGGCGTACAACCTCGCAGCGAGCGGGCATGTCTTCAATCCCGTCTACGATTTCCTCTACCGCCAGGAGGCCGTCGGCTACGCGTTCCTCGGCTACCACCCGGACTGGGCGATCGAGGATCTCCGCTACGTGCCGCAGAATCTCGCCCTGGCACTCGTCGGGCCGCCGGACATCGCGCCGACGACCCTCGATTTCGGAGCCCGCCTGTGCACGGCCGCTGGGGCGGTCCGCGGCTGGTTCGACCCGGCCTGCCCGATCGTCGCGCCGAATTCGGTCGGGATGGGCCTCCTCCTGACGAGCCCCGCCTACCTCCTTGCGACGCCGGCGATCCTCACGCGGCGTCCGGGCCGGATCGTCGTCGCGGCCATCGTCGCGATCGTCGCGATCGGATTCATCGATCTCATGCACTTCAGCCAGGGGTGGGTCCAGTTCGGATACCGCTTCAGCCTCGACTGGGCTCCGTTCGCCCTCGTCCTCGTGGCGCTCGGTCTCGCCCGGCTGTCCCGCTCGGCGCCTGGCCGGGCGATCGTCATCGGTGGCGGCCTCATCGCCGTCTCGATCGCGGTCAACCTGTGGGGGGTCTGGTGGGCGGCCGCCTATGGCTGGTAGCGAACTGCTGACAGACCCTCGCTCGGCCGCGGGTGCGCCGGCGGGCGGAGCGGCGACCCGGGCCATCACGTCGATCGGTCGCGTCGTCGGCATCGGCGGTCCCGTCGGCGCGGCGTTCGTCGCCCTGTGGCTCGCCCGGGGGACGCTCCTGCCAGGCGTGGCGTTCTGGGACACCGCGGAGTTCCAGACCGTGCCGCCCCTGCTGGGCACGCTTCACCCGACGGGGTTCCCGGCCTACGCGATCCTCGGCTGGGTCGCCTCAATCGTCCTCCAGCCGTTCGGCGAGCCGGCATTCCGGATGGATCTCTTCGCGGCCCTGTGCGTCGCGGCGGCGGTCGGGCTCACCGTCGTGCTGGTCCGCCAGCTCACCGGACGGCCATTCCTCGCGTTCGCCGCCGGGATCGTCCTGTTCCTCACCCGGATCACGTGGGACATCTCCTCGCACGCGGACGCCCACAGCCTCCACCTCGTGCTGCTCGCGCTGCTCCTCGTCCTCCTCGTCGGCTGGGAGGAGCGGGTGCGGGCAGCCGCTGGGTCGCACCAGGCCGCCGATCGGTGGCTCATCGCGGCGGCCGCGACGTACGCCGTCGCCGTCGCGAACCACCCGCTCGCGCTCCTCGTGGCCCCGGGCATCGCGCTCTTCGTCCTCGCCGTCGAACCCGGGGTCCTTCACCGGCCGCGGCTCGTGGGCAGCTGCATCGGCGTCTTCGGTGCGCTCGTCGCCGCGCTCTATCTCGAGCTTCCGCTGCGGGCCGGTCCGTTCCGAGCGCCGCTCGTCTATGGTCACCCCGAGACGCCCGCCGGCTTCGCCTACGTGGTCCTCGCCGAGCAGTTCCGCGGCGCCCTCGGCACTCCCCTCGCCGACCTGGGGCGGAAGCTCCACGATCTCATCGACCTGACGACGACCCAGCTCGGATCCCTCGCCCCGCTCGTCCCGCTCGGACTGGCGGCCACGATCGTGCGCCGGCCGCGGTATGCGCTCCTCACGGTCCCGACGCTCGCCATCACCTGCTTCTTCGCGGTCTCGTATCGGAACGCCGACATCGACCGCTACTACCTCGGGCCGCTGCTCATCGCGATCACCTGGGGCGCCATCGCCGTCGCCATCGCCATTACCGGCGCCGCCGAAGCCGCCCGGGCGATGCTCGGGAGATCCGGTCGATCGCGGGCGACGACGGCCGCGGTCCTCGGCCTCGTCGGGGAGCTGGTCGGCGCCGGCCTGTTTGCAGTCCCGGCCGTGACCGCGGCGCCGGCGGTGAGCGTCCTCGCGGACCGCCACCTCGACACGGCCGCCGCCGATTGGCTCGACCTCGTCCTCGCGGAGCTCAAGCCGAACGCCGTCGTGATCAGCTGGTGGAGCTACTCCACTCCGCTATGGTATGCGCGCGACGTCGAGGGGCGGCGGCCCGATATCACGATCATCGACGATCGCACCCGGCTCGATGAGAACCTCGGAGACGTACCGACCGTGATCGACTCGTATCTCGGCCGTCGCCCTGTCTACATCATCCGCCTCCCGGCGGAGACCGCGATGCTCGGCCGGCGATATCAGCTCGCCATGCTCCCCGACCCGCCGCGGTCGGGACTCGCCGAGGTCGTCGGCCGGCGTTCGACGGGGTTCTGATGAGCGAGACTTTCCCGCCGGACGCCTCGGCGAGCCAGTCCCAGGGCGAGACCGCGAGCGCGCCGCCGCTCGAGCGCCTCTCGTACTTCTTCCCGGCACACAACGAGGAGGCGAACCTCGAGGGGCTCGTGGCCGAGGCACTCGAGACGCTCCCATCGATCGCCCGCGAATTCGAGATCGTCATCGTGGATGACGGCTCGCGTGACGCGACGTCGGCGATCGCCGATCGGCTCGCCGGAGCGCACCCGGGAATCGTCAGGGCGATCCATCACCCGACGAACCGCGGCTACGGGGCCGCCCTGCGCTCAGGCTTCCGGGCCTCGCGCCACGAGCTCATCGCGTTCACGGATGGCGACCGCCAGTTCCGCGTCGTCGACCTCGGCCGGCTCGCCGCCCGGCTCGTCGATGCTGACCATCCCGACGTCGTCGTCGGCTTCCGCCTCCAGCGGGCGGACCCTCCCATCCGCGCCCTGTACGCTCGCGCCTACCGCCTCGCGAACCGTCTCTTCTTCGGACTCCGCGTCCGCGACGTCGACTGCGCATGCAAGCTGTTTCGCCGCGAGGCGCTCGGCGGCCTCAGGGTCGAGTCCGGCGGGGCGTTCTTCTCGGCCGAACTGCTCATCAAGCTCCTGGCGGACGGTCGCCGCGTGACGGAGGTCGGCGTGCCGCATCACCCGCGCACGGCCGGTTCGCCGACCGGCGCGAGGCCGTCCGTCGTCCTTCGCGCGGTCCGCGACTTCTGGTGGCTCAGGCTCCGTCTCTGGGCCGATCCCCGAAGTGCGCTCACCCGCGGCGAGCGGATGATCGACGCCGGCTGAGGGGCTCCCGCCGGCTGACCGGACCTCGCGCGCCCGGGCGGTCAGCCGCGCTGCGGTCCCTCCCGCTGTCCACCCTCCGGGTCCGCGCCGAGGGAGTTGATGAAGTCGCGAAAGACGTCGAGGCGGGGGTCTACCGTACGATCGCCGACCGGCCGGCGATCGAGCAGCGAGCCAGCCAGATCGTCCGCCGACCCCTCGTCCGACCCGGGCGTGATCCCCGCCGCCTCGAGGACCTCGGGCTCAGCGTAGATCGGGGCGCCTGCCCGGAGGGCGAGGGCGAGGGCATCGCTCGGTCGGGCGTCGACGTCGACGATCCGATCGCCGATGGCGACGGCGATCCGGGCATGGAACGTGTCGTCGGCGAGCTCGGAGATGACGATCCGCCGGACCTCGGCGCCGAGCTCGGTGAGCGTCGTCGCGAGGAGATCGTGGGTGAGCGGGCGGTCCGGGGAGACCCCCTGGAGGCGCATCGCGATGGCGCTCGCCTCCCACTGGCCGATCCAGATCGGCAGGTATCGCTCCCCATCGCTCGACTTGAGGATGACGACGTGGTTGCTCGACAGCATGTGGACCCGGACGCTCTCGACGACCATCTCGACCAGCGGACCGGACATGGCCAGATTATCCCACCCCGCCGACGACGAGCTGGCCGATGCCGCCCGCGGTCACGGATGCACGCTCGAGGTCGCGCCGGGGCGGACGGTCGGGCGCGCCGTCGCCTTCGGCTTCGTCGTCGGCGCGGCCGGCGAGGCAGGGGCGAGCGAGGGGCCCGGCGATGCCGTCGCCCCGCCGGTCAGCGTATCGGGGACCGGGCTGAGGGGCGCCATCGATACATCGCGGGCGGAGATCCATATGACCGTCGGCGGCGTCGAGGCCGTCCCCGGGACCACGTAGAACGAGCGCAGATCGCTCCAGCCAGGCGCTCCGTCGGCGAGGCGGAACTGCTGGCGATACGCGCCGGTCCCCTTGTCGTAGGCGACGATCCGGGAGTTGAGGGCATCGAACGCATAGAGGATCCCCGTCCGCCGGTCGGCGTAGGAGGCGAGCGCCACGAAATGGCTCGTCGGGCGGAGGGCGGTGTCGCCGATCGGCCCGGGCGTCCAGGCGCCCGCCGGCACGACCCGCTTCACCAGCCCGGCCTCGGCGAAGTAAATGTCGCCGTCGATGAGCATCGCGTCGACGTCGCCGACCGGCTGGGCGGTGGGCAGCCGGCCGGTCGGCGATCCCGGATAGCCGGACCCGTCGGCCGCCGGCGTGTAGAGGAGGAGTTGCTGCGAGGAGGGGTCGATGACGTAGAGGTTGTACTGGCCGCTCGCCGAGTCGCCGCGGAGGAATGTCCCGAAGCCGCGGATGTCGGCCCCCCAGCTCGCCGACCCATTGATCGCGATCCGGGTCAGGGTACCCCTTCCCTTGGAATCGGCGGGCCTCCACCGCCACAGGACGTTGCGGGCGTCGAGGACCAGCACGTCCCGGCCGCCCACCGCGAGGTAGCGGGGGGCCGCGGCGACGAGCCCCGCAGCGGCCTGGCCGGCCCTGATGACGATCGTCGCCTTCTTCGTCCCAGGGTCGACCCGATAGACGGTCTGGGTGGCGCGATCGAGGATGTACGGCACCCCGTCCGGACCGAGGACGATCGTCCCGAGATCCGCGGCCGTCGTGGTCGGGAAGCTGAAGACGACGGTCGAGGCGACCGGCACGACCGAGTAGATCGCGTCGAGACCGCGGAGGACCTCCGCTCGGAGCGGGCCCAGCGTCGCCGGTGGGACACCCGCCGCCTGCGCCTCCGCGAGCTTCCCGTACGCGTCGAGGAGCAGGCCCTCGGCCTGGCGCGGGTCGTCGCGGATGAGGTTGATGCCGGGGCCGGAGATCTTCGCCAGATCGTCGCGGATGTCCTGGACCGCCGTCGAGGCCGTCGTGATCGATGCGCGCGGACTGCTCGCCCCGCCTCCCACGAACCAGATGCCCGCACCGAGCAGCGAGGCCATGATGACGAGGACGAGGATCGCGACGGCCGCCCGCCGCTGCGCCTCCACACGCGACGAGGCCGGGGTGACCCGCCGGTACGGCGAGCCCCGCGCCGGGAGCACCTCCTGGAACCGTCGGAGCGTGCGGGTCATCGCGCCGCCGGCAGCGGTCCTCGCCCGGGCCGCCGACGCGGAGACGGCCGCCACGCCGTCGCCCACCGAGTCGGCGAGCGGGATCGGGGAGCGATCGGGTGCTCCGGCGAGCGGCTCCAGCGGTCGGACCGGGACGAGTGCCCGGTGCCTCGCCGTCGAGGCGACCTCCGTCGCCTCGACGGCGATCGCCCCGTCGCTACCGCTGCCCGTGGCCGCGATGAAGCGATGGTGGAGGTGCTCCATCGCCGACTGCGGATGGAGGGTGGTGATGGCGTCCTTCAGCTCGTCCGGCCCGAGCCGGGCGACGAGGTTGGACGAAGCGAGGATGAGCGAGTCGCCGACCGCGATCTCGCCACGCCACACCTCCGGATCGATGGCGCCGGTCGGCAGCCCGCGTTCCCGATGCGGATCCGGCAGGGTCGAGAGTCGGGCCTGCCGGACGAGGTATGCCTCGGCCGGACCGATCGTCGAGACGTACAGCTCCCCGCCGCGGATCACCGCGACGGCGACGCCGATCGGCCCGTTCTCGGCCTCCGCGCGCCCGAGGCCGAACTTGTCGCCGGCATGGGCGAGGCGGCGGTTCGCGTTCCGGATCGCCTTCTCGAGGCAGACGCGGATGCCTGCCGATTCGTCGTAGTAGTAGTCGTGCTCGATCGTGTCCGCGACGAGCCTCGTGGCGTCCCGGACCTTCGGACCGCTCGCGCGCGACGTGGCGAGGAGGTACAGCGCTCCCTTCGAACGGACGACGGCCCCGACCGCGGGCTCGTGCGTTCGGATCGTGTCCGGGGAGTCGGCGAGACGGTCCGTCTCGGGCACGAAGCCGAGCTTCATGTGGAGCCGTACGGCCATGCGTGCCCCTCGTTGTGTGGCGGCGATTATACGCGGCGGACGACGACACGAAGGTCGGCCGCCGGAAGGCCTCCCGGCGCCGTTCGGAAGGCGGTGAGCAGCTCGGCCGAGCGAAGGCGGATCTCCTGGGCGGCGAGCGCTTCCGTTACCTCGACGACGAGAGCGGAGCCGTCGAGCCTGACGAGACGGCTCGTTCCGACCGCCGCAGGAACCCGCTCGCCGACGATCGCCTCCCAGGTCGCGATCGCCCGCGCCAGCCGGAGCTCCTCCTCGAGACCCAGGTGCCGGGCGGCGGCCGGGATGAGGTCGCCGACACGCTCCATCCGGCGCCGGCCGCTCATCGCGTGACGGCCGGGCCAAGGAGCCGCGCCCCGACCGCGAACGGCTCGTCCGTCGCAGCGGCCCGGACCTCCCAGCTCGTGGCGTGCGCCCGGAGGACCGGGTCGAGGTCGTCGAGGGTCGTCGTCGTCACGAAGGCCTGGGGCAACTCCGAGATGCGCCGGACGAGATGGGCGCGCCGCTCCGGGTCGAGCTCGCTGAAGACATCGTCGAGCAGCAGGAGCGGTGGTCGTCCGTCGAGCTCGGTGAGGAGATCGAGCTCGGCGAGCTTGACCGCGAGGATCGCCGTCCGCTGCTGGCCGCGCGAGGCGAACGAGGCCAGGTCGCGGCCGGACTGCTCGAACACGAGGTCGTCGCGGTGAGGACCGACGAGCGTGGTGCCGCTCCACAGCTCCTTGTCCGCCGTCTCGGTGAGTCGCCGCGCAAGCGCGTCGCGGGGCGACTCACCAGCGGCTGCGGTCGCGTTCGTGCCGTAGCGGAGGTGGAGCGGCGCGGTGGCCGCCTCGTCCGGTGCGATCTCGGCGTGCGCCCGGGCGAGCGGAACAGCGAGGTCCCCGAGCAGCGCGAGGCGCGCCGCGACGAGCGCTCCGCCGGCTTCGACGAACGCGGTGTCCCAGAAGCGCAGCTCAGCGCGACTCGCCCCGTCGTCGCGGATCGCCCGGAGGAGGGAGTTGCGCTGCTGGAGCGCCCGGCCGTACGTGACCAGATCTCGAGCATAGACCGGCGAGCGCTGGGTCGCGAGGCCGTCGATCGCCGCGCGACGGAGGGCGGGCGGCCCGGCGACGAGCAGCATCTCCTCAGGCGCGAAGACGACGACACGGAGCAGGTCGGCCAGCACGTTCGAGCGCCTTGGAACGCCGTTGACCCGGATCCGCCTGCGTCCGCCGGACGGTCCGCTGCGGACGATCGCGACCTCGATCGTCTCGGACGACGGTCCGCCATCCGGCTCGGTCGCCGGCCCGACGGATCCTTCGACGCGGGCGAGGTCGGCGCCCCACCGGATGAGCTCGGAATCGGTCGTCGTCCGGTGGGAGCGACCCCAGGCGAGGAGGACGATCGCCTCGAGCAGGCTTGTCTTGCCGGCGGCATTCGGACCCCAGACGAGCTGGGGGCCCGGTCCGAATGCCGCGTGGAGAGCGCCGTACCCGCGGAGGTCGGCGACGGTGATCGAGTGGAGCAGCTGACCGGGCGGGCGGATGCCCCAGTCCCTCAGCTCGTCGTCCGGACGGGCATCACCACGTGGACGTACGCATCATCGCCGATCGGCTTGAACACGCCGGGCGACAGCGGGCCGTTGAGCTCGATGGCGAAGCGTTCGGCCGCGACGTTCTGGAGCACGTCGGCGAGGTACCGGGCGTTGAATGCGATCGTCGTCCCGTCGCCCTCGACGATCGCCTCCACGTGGCCCTCGTTGTCGCCGACCTCCGCGTTGGCGCTCACGACGATGCCGGCATCCCCGTCGACGCCGACCTGGAGCTTGACGATGTTGGCCGATTCGTGGGCGATGAGCCCGGCGACGCGGACCGCCTTGAGGAGCTCCTCCCGGTCCGCGATCGCCCGCGTGGTGTGGGCGGCCGGGACGACCTGCTGGTAGTTCGGGAACTGGCCATCAATGAGCCGGCTCACGAGCTCGATACCGTCGAGGTGGAAGAGAACCTGGTTCCGGGCGGGAGAGATGACGAGGTCGACCGCGTCGTCCGTGTCCGCGAGGACACGCGTCAGCTCGGCGAGCGACCGGGCGGGGATGACGAGACTCGTGTCCTCCACGGGGTCGAGGATCGGGATGGTCTTGACGGCGATCCGGTAGTTGTCTGCCGCTGCGAGCGTGAGCCGGTCACCCTCGAATCTCGCGAGGACGCCGGTGAGGATCGGTCGTGCCTCGTCGCTCGCGGCGGCGAACGTCGTCTCGGAGAGCGCCTGGCGGAGCACGTTCTGGGCGATTCTCGTCGTCGGCCGCTCGCCAGCGCTCGGGATCGCCGGGAACTCCTCAGCGTCGATCCCCTTGACATGGGTGGCGAACCGCCCGGCCCGGATGTGCAGCGTGTCGGCCGCCTGCAGTTCGAGGTCCACGCGCTCGGATCCCGGGAGCGACGCGACGAGGTCCGTGAACAATCGGGCCGGCACGGTGATGGCACCGTCCGTCTCGATCTTGCCCGGCACCCAGTACGTGATGCCGATCTCAAGGTTCGTCGCGGTGAGCTTGAGACCGGCGTCCTCCGTCTTGAGATGGACGTTCGCGAGGACCGGGAGCGTGCTCCTCGATGAGACGGCCCGGCTGGCGACGGCGAGGCCGCGGGCGAGGTTCTCCTGCATGACGGACAGCTTCACGATTCGGTGCTCCAGGATGCGACGGTTTGGGCCGGGTTCCGCGTCCCGGTCACGCGAAGCCCCACCGGTGAACGTGATGTAGACCGACCTATCTTCTCACCTCATCATCATCACCATAAGGGCGTGGATGGCGTGGACGAACCCTCGTGGCCCCGCGAGCCCGCGTCGTGGACGACCAGGCGCTCGTCGTGGACGAGCGGGCGTCGGGTGGGGATGGCTCCGTGGACGCCCGGTTGACAGCGTGCCCGCGGCCGTGGCCGAGGTACGCCAGACCGCCAGGACGGCTCGCCCGTCCCCTGAAGAACCCTCGCAGGGCCTCTGCCTGTCCACACGACGAGGCGGTTATCCACTGATTCCGCCCGGTTATCCACTGATCGGGAGCCCCGCGGGCGGTTGGCGTGGTCGCTCGAAGCCCTGCCGTGGCCTCGGGCACCGGGACGTCAGTCGGCGTAGATCAACTCGCGAACGGCGGCGATCTCGCGGCGCAGCTCGTCGTTCACCGAGGACTCGCGCGTGATCTTGTCGCAGGCGTGAAGGACCGTCGAGTGGTCGCGGCCACCGAGCTCTGCCCCGATCCGCAGCAGGGAGACGTCCGTCTCGGCCCGCATGAGGAACATCGCGATCTGGCGGGGGACGACGATCGCCTTGTCGCGCTTCTGTCCCTGAAGCACGTCCATCGGGACGCCGTAGTACTCGGCGACCGCGCGGGCGATCCGCTCCGGCGTCACCTGGCGCTTCTTCGGGTTGTAGAGCACGTTCGAGAGGACGGCCTGGGCGAGCTCGATGCTGATGGGCAGCGCCCCCATCGACGCGTAGGCCACGATCCTGTTGAGCGCGCCCTCGAGCTCCCGGATGTTGCTCACGACCTTGCGGGCGATGAACTCCATCACGTCGGAGGTCATGGGGACCGACCCCTCCTCCGCCTTGGCCCGGAGGATCGCGATCCGTGTCTCGAGGTCAGGCGCGGTGAGATCGGCGATGAGCCCCCACTCAAAGCGGCTGCGCAGTCGCTCCTCGAGCGTCACGATCTGCTTGGGCGGCCGATCGGAACTGAGGACGATCTGCTTGCCGTCCTCGTGGATCGTGTTGAACGTGTGGAAGAACTCCTCTTGCGTGCGCTCCTTGTCCGCGATGAACTGGATGTCGTCAATGAGCAGGAGATCGATCCGCCGATAGCGGGCTCGGAACTCGTCGATCTTGCCCTGCTGGATGCTCGTGATGAACTCGTTCGTGAACTTCTCGCTCGTCGCGTAGAGGACCCGCTTGCGCGGGAACTTGGCGATCACCTGGTTGCCGATGGCGTGCATGAGGTGGGTCTTGCCGAGACCGACGCCGCCGTAGAGGAAGAGCGGGTTGTAGGCGTGGCCGGGACGTTCGGCGACGGACAGGCTCGCGGCGTGGGCGAGCCGGTTGGCGGACCCGACGATGAAGTTCGCGAAGGTGTATCGCGGGTTGAGGTTCGTCGTGCCACCCTCGCCACCGACCCGGGTCGGCTCGAGGCGGACGGGCTGTGGCGCGACGCTCGGCCCGTGGACGCCGCGGAGGCTGTCCGCCGGGGCGTCCACGGGGGCGCTCGGGGCGGACGTGACGAACTCGACGACCGTGCTGTAACCGACGATCCGGGCGAGTGTCTGTGAGATGAGCGAACGGTAGCGGGACTCGAGCCAGTCCTTCGCGAAGCCGTTGGGGACCGCGATCCGGAACCGGTTGTCCTCGACGTCGACCAGCGCCGTGTCGCGGAGCCAGGTCTCGAAGTTGGCCGGGGAGAGAGAGACCTGGAGCTCGCCGAGAGCGGCACGCCAGACTTGTCGAGTATCCATATTCGCTCGATCCGGATCCTGATCGTGTCGGTGGATGGATGTTGGGTGGCGTCGGGCAGGGCGAGCCGGACCGCTCCGGGCACGGGAAACCCGAGATGTGAACGCCGCAGACGCCGGATGAGGGGTCTCGGGGGCCGCGCTGGGGCTTGGCCGGTGGTCTCCGAACACTCCCGATCGAGCGTCCCGGCGCCGCTGGGAGGCCGAAGGATAGCACCGCTGCGGACGCCGCCGCAAGGCGATGGAGTCCCGTTTCCGCCATACCCCCAGGGAGTATCGGAGCGTGACGATCGCCGCACCGTGCGAGGATCGCCGGCCACGCCGCTGCGGGCGCCCTGAATCGATCGCGGGCACATCGTCCAGGCCATCCCGGCGACCCGCTGGTTTGACACCCTCTTTCGGGCGGGCATATCATCCGCCGGACGACGACGCGCCAGGCGCTCCCGTGCGCACGGCGCGTTCGTGTGCCTTCAGGGGTCGGAACAGCCATCCCCGAGGCCATGGAGAGGATCGCGCGCCAGCCCGATGAAGCAGACCTACCAGCCCAAGAAGCGCCATCGCGCGAAGGAGCATGGCTTCCGGTCCCGGATGAAGACGACCGGGGGACGACGAGTGCTCGCCGCGCGGCGTGTCCGCGGTCGGAAGCGGCTGACGGTCTGACGGACGGACGCGGCAGCTCCGCGCCGCGGCTCGTGACGATCTCCCGCCCTCAGGACTTCGCGGCGCTGCAGCGTCTCGGGACCTCGCGGTCCCACCCGCTCCTCCACGCGCGATTCCTGCGGACGGACCTCGAGATGACCCGCTTCGGGCTGTCGACCGGGCGAAAGCTCGGCGGCGCGGTGGTCCGGAACCGGGTTCGGCGGCGGCTCCGCGAGGTGCTCAGGGTGATGGTGCCCGCGTTCCAGCCGGGCTGGGACGTCCTCATCATCGCCCGGCCGGCGATCGTCGCTGCCGACCATGACGCAGTCGTCGGAGCCATCCGGCGGCTGCTCCAGCGGGGAGGAGTCCTCGATGGGCCCACAACGTAGGTGAGGCGCTTTGGCAGTCGGATCGGGGTCGGCACGATCAAGCTCTACCGTGTCCTGTTCGCCTGGCTGCCGGGCGGATGCCGATACGAGCCGACCTGTTCACGGTATACGGAACAGGCGATCGAGAAGTACGGGCTCATCCGCGGAAGCTGGATGGGCGCCCGTCGGATCGCCCGCTGTCATCCATGGCATCCCGGCGGCTACGACCCCGTCCGCTGACACGAAGGACGACTGACCACGTGAGACCTTCCCGACCGAACCGCTCGTGGGCCGGGCCCCTCCTGCTCATGGCGATCGTCGCCCTGGTGCTGGCCGCCTGTGCCGTGGCGCCTGGCGCGTCGCCTGCCGCTTCCCTTGCGGCCGGCACCTCGGCCGGGGCGTCCGCGGCGGCGACGGCGACGCCACAGCCGACCCCGCTCCGGCCGGCCTCGCTCGGCGCGGACCCGTTCAGCCTCCTCGCCTTCGCCTTCACGCCAATCTTCCAGCTGCTCTTCATCATCCTCGTCGCCTTCTACCGGGTCGTGGGGGACATCGGGATCGCCATCCTCCTCCTCACCATCGTCATCCGCATCCCGCTCATCCCGCTCTTCCGGCGGCAGATCGTCTCGATGCGCTCGACCCAGCTGCTCGCGCCCCAGGTCAAGGAGATCCAACGGCGCTACAAGGGCGACCGCCAGAAGATCTTCGAGGAGACCCAGGCCATGTACCGGGCGAGCGGCGTGAGCCAGTTCTCCGGCTGTCTGCCCATCCTCCTCCAGATGCCGCTCCTGTTCGTCATGTACCAGGTGATCCGCGAGGGCCTGACGAGCTACGACATCACGCCGATGCTCTCCATCGCGGGTCAGAGGCTCATCGACATCTCGTGCGCGCCGCTGCACGAGGTCAACGGCGTGATCCAGCCGTGCATCAACACCTCGATCGCCTGGCTCGGCGGCCTCGACGCGGGCCGGTCCCACATCGACTTCGCGATCTTCGGCGGCTTCGGGATCAGCTTCATCGCGATCCTGTCCGCCGTCCTCCAGATCTTCCAGTCGCGGATGACGCTGCCGCCGCTCGACAAGAACAACCCGGATCCGAACGCGCGGATCCAGCGGCAGACGATGCTGTTCCTGCCGCTCATCTTCATCTTCTATGCGAACATCCTCCCGGCCGGGCTCTACATCTACTACATCGCGAGCACGATCATCTCGATCATCCAGCAGTACCTCATCGTCGGCTGGGGGTCCACCTTCCCGTTCTTCGGCTGGGACCCCGCCTTCGCCAGGGCCCACACCCCGCGCTTCCCGGTCGCCCCTCCGGCACCGCTGTCATCCACGCGCGCGGCGGGAGCGCCCGCGCGACCCACCGCCCAGGACCGGGCCGCGAGCGCGGCTTCGACCGTCCGGCCCCATGAACGCGGCCGCCAGGGCCGCCGAGGGAGACGTCGCTAGATGAGTGCGTACAGGGAGTTCACCGGCAAGTCCGTCGAAGAGGCGCTCCGCACCGCCCGCGAGGAGTTCGGAGCGGGGCTCGAGGATCTCGACTTCGAAATCCTCACCCCGGGGAGCCGCGGTGTCCTCGGTATGGGCGCCGAGCCGGCGCGGATCGTGGCGGCTCCTCGTTCCGAGCTCGGCGGAGCGGCCCCGAAGCGGGAGGCGGCCGCCGCACGACCACTGCCGGCGCCGGTCCGAGACGATCGGCCGGCGTTCGGCGAGCGCGATCGCGCCCCGCGGCGCGACGACCGCGGGGGACCCGGCGAACGCGATCGTGGCCCGCGGCGCGACGACCGCGATCACGCACCGCGCCGGCCGGACGATCGTGGACCGCGCCCGGAGCGGGTCGAACAGACCGCGCCTGCCGAGCGGACAGTGCCCGGCGAGCGGACCGCGTCCACCCCTGCCCCGGCGACCGTGCCGGCAGCCGTGGAGGCCGAACCGGCGCGAGCTGTGCGCCCGCTGCCGGCGGACCGCGATCGGGGCCCGCGGCGGGATGAGCGGGGTGGCGCTCGCCGACCGGCGGAGCGCGATCGTGGCCCGCAGTCGTCCGAGGTGAGCGCATCGGAGGCGGCGGAGGTCTCCGCGGCCCGCGGCTCGCTCGCCGCCGAGCGCGCGGACCTCGAGGCGTCCGAAGCGTCGCCCGAGTCGCTCGCCGCCGGAAAGGCGATTCTCGAGGAGCTCATGCGGCTCATGGACCTCGACGTCCGGGTGGAAGTCGAGACGGGCGACACGAGCCGACTCAACGTCGTCGGTGAAGGCGACGCGAAGGAGGCGCTCGGGGCCCTCATCGGTCGCAAGGGCGAGCGGCTCTCGGCCCTCCAGCACCTTGTCAACCTCATGCTCAGCCGCAAGATGGGCGACTGGACCCGGGTCCTCGTGGATGTCGAGGACTACCGGGGACGCCGAGAGCGTCAGCTCCGCGATCTCGCCCTCCGGGCGGCCGAGCACGTCGCGACGACGGGGAAGATGCTCCAGCTCGAGACGATGCCCGCGCTCGAACGCCGCTGGGTCCACATCGCCCTTCGTGATCACCCGACCGTCGCGACGCAATCGATCGGTGAGGAGCCGAACCGTCGGATCGTCGTCCTGCCTCGGGGCGGCTGAGGCCGTCCTCTCGCGCCACCGCGAACGAAACGTCGGTCGCGGCTCGCGCGTCCCACCCGTGCGCCCGGGCGGGCGCACGGGACCGCCCTGCTAGGATGGCACCGATGCCATGACGACGATCGACACCGCGCCATCCGCCACGGCAACGGCGGCGCGGCGCGTGCCCCGCGTCCGTGCGGTCCTCGTGGCCTTCGGCGCCGGAGTTGTCCTCGCAGCGCTCCTCGCAGCGGCCGGGCTCTACGCCTACGATCGCGCCTATCTCGGTCGGGTCCTTCCCGGCGTTCGGGTCGGCGGCGTCGACCTCTCCGGCCTCGATCGGACCGCCGCGGCGAGGCGCCTGGATGAGGCGTTCGCGGCGATGGGCAACGGCACCGTCACGCTCTCGGGCGGCACGGCGAGCGAGACGCTCTCCTACGCCGAGCTCGGGCGACGAGTGGATGTCGCGGGCCTCCTCGAGCGGGGATTCGCGGTCGGTCGGAGCGGATCGATCCTCGACCGCGCGCTCGACGACGTTCGGACCGCCGTCAGCGGCGCGGACATCGCCCCGGCCGTCACGGTGGACGTCGGAGCGATCGAGCGTGATGTCGCGGCGGTGGCCGGGCGCGAGGACCGCCCGGCGGTCGATGCGAGCGCCGTCCCGGCGTCGGCCGGCTTCACGACCACGCCCGCGGTCGCGGGAAGCGCGGTCGATCGAGCCGCGGCGGTCGCCGCGATCGAGGCGGCGCTCGTCGATCCCAAGGCTCCGCCCGACGTTCACGTCGCGCTCACGATGACCACCGTGTCGCCTGCGGTCACGGACGACGCGGCGAACACTGCCCGTGCGCAGGCCGCCGCGATGGCCCAGGATCTCGTCGTCGCGGCGGGTTCGGAGACCTGGACGCTGAGCGGGGACACGATCCGGACGTGGATCCGGTTCGCGGGCACGGCCGGGAGTTACGGACCGATCGTCGACATGCCGGACCTGACGACCGCCCTCGGCCCGTTCGCGACCCGGATCGCCCGGACCCCGAAGGATGCCGCGTTCCTCGTGGGCAAGGGCGGTCTCGTGGTCGGCGTGACGGCGGCCGTGGTGGGACGGAGGCTCGATGTGAACGGGACCGCTGCGGCGGTGGCGGCGGCACTCGCGGGTCGGGCCGCCGGGACCCTCCCGCCCAGTGAGACCGTGGCGGCCGCGCTCAGCCTCAGCCAGCCGAAGCTCTCGACGGCGACGGCCGCACAGTCGGCGCCACTCATGAAGCAGATCTCGACCTGGACGACGTACTACATCCCCGGGGCGCACAACGGGAACAGCGCGAACATCACGATCCCGGCCCTCGCGATCTCCGGCACCGTCGTCGCGCCCCGCGAGTGGTTCAGCTTCTGGAAGTCCGTCGGCGACGTCACCCTCGCCAAGGGCTATACCCTCGGCGGTGCGATCATCGACGGAAAGTCCGTCGAGGGAAAGACCATCGGCGGCGGTATCTGCAGCACGTCGACGACGCTGTTCAACGCCGCGCTGCGGGCCGGATTCGAGATGGGGGCGCGCGAGAACCACTACTACTACATCAGCCGGTATCCCGTCGGCCTCGACGCGACCGTCTTCATCAACGACGCGGGCGTCGCCCAGGACATGACCTGGCGGAACGACACTCCGTACCCGGTGCTCATCAAGGCGTCCACTCGACCGGGGGTCGTCACGTTCGTGCTGTACAGCGTCCCGACCGGCCGTCAGGTGACGTTCACCCAGCCGATCATCAAGAACTATCAGCCGAGCACGACGATCACCCAGGAGACGACCTCGCTGCCGCCCGGCCAGCGTGAGCAGGTCGAGTACGAAGCGGCCGGCTTCGACGCGTGGGTGACCCGCACCGTCCGCGACGCCTCCGGCGCCGTCGTCCACGACGACACGTTCCAGTCCCACTATGCGAGGGTCGTCGGACTCATCCTCGTCGGGGCGGCGAAACCGCCGGCCTGATCGGCGCTCGGAGCAGCCTACGGCCGGGCTGGCCTGATGGATGGCGCCCACCCCCGACGCATGCTCGGCCGTGACCGAACGACCGGTCCGGACCGCGAAAGGAAGCGTCCCGTGCGCCCCATTCGACCCATCACCCTTCCCGCTCTTGGGATCCTCGCCGCACTCGCCGTCGGCGCCTGCGCCGGAAGCGCGCAGCAGGCGCCCACCTGGACCTTCCCGCCGGTCGCCTCCGCGGCACCCGCTTCCGCCGCACCCGCCGCTGGAGCCGGCCGGACGACCCTCGCGGCCCCGGCCACAGCTCCGAACGCGGCGCTCGCCGCTGCGGGCGGCGGATCGGGGATCGTCACCCGGCTCGACCTGACGATCGTCACCGGCGACATGATCGCTCACACCGAGTTCCCGGCCTACGACCGTCCAGCTTCACCCTCCCGGCGAACTCGACGGTCGTGTCAAGGGACGATCACGAACTTCGACAACGCGACGCCGCTCCCGAGGGGTGCCGAGAGCTATGCGAAGGTCAGCGGGACCGTCGGCGGCACGATGACGTCGACGCCGATCAGGTCCGCCTATCCGAACGGTTCGGCCGGCACGACGCGGACCCTTGCCTCGCTCGATCCGGCGATGGTCTCGCACACGTTCACGATCGCCGCGCTCGGAATCAACGTGCCGATCCCGGCGATGTCGCGCACGACGTTCACGATCCACACCGGGGCGCCCGGCACGTACGCCTGGCGGTGCATGGATCCGTGCGGCGCCGGGGCGACCGGTTGGGGCACCGCGATGGCGGCGAAGATGGGCTTCATGGAGGGGACCCTCACGGTCGTCTGAGCCGGAGCCGGAGCCGGAGCCGGGCGCGGGCCTGGATCGCTGCGTGGCGGCCCGATCGACGGCCGCCCGGTCGGGCCTCCTATGATTCGGCCATGCGCGCGCTCCCCGCACCATTCGATCGCATCGCGGCCGGCCTTCCGGCGACGATCCGCGAACGTGGCGGCTCCCTCCTCGGCCAGCGACTCCTCACCAAGGATCTCGCGTTCCCGCCGGACGAGCGTGCCGCCCTCGGGCTCCAGGGCCTCCTTCCCGCCAGCGTCCTGACGATCGACGATCAGCTCGAGCTCGCGCTCGAGCACATCCGGCGGAAGGACGACGCGCTCGAGCAGTACATCGGTTTGGCGGCGCTCCAGGATCGGAATGCGACGCTGTACTACCGCCTCATCGCTGAACATCTCGAGGAGTTCCTCCCGGTCGTCTACACCCCGACGGTGGGTCGGGCGTGCCAGGAGTACAGCCACATCGTTCGTCGGACCCGCGGGGTCTGGATCACCCCGGCCGATGTCGACCGGATCCCCGAGCTCCTCCGGAACAGCCCGTACGAGGACACCCGCCTCATCGTCGTGACGGACAACGAGCGCATCCTCGGTCTCGGCGACCAGGGGGCGGGAGGCATGGCGATCCCGATCGGCAAGCTGGCCCTCTACACGGGGGCCGGCGGCATCCATCCGGCGCTCACGCTCCCGGTCTCGCTCGATGTCGGGACGGACAACGAGGGCCTGCTCGACGATCCGCTCTACGTGGGCCACCGCGCCCGGCGGCTGCGGGGCCCGGCGTACGACACACTCGTCGAAGCGTTCGTCGCGGCGGTCGATCGGGAGCTTCCCGGCTGCGTCATCCAGTGGGAGGATTTCAAGCAGGCGAACGCACTGAGGATCCTCGATCGATATCGAGACCGGGTGCCGAGCTTCAACGACGACATCCAGGGGACCGCCGCGGTGGTCGTCGGCGGCCTCCTCGCCGCGATGCGGCAGCGGGGCACGCGCCTCGCCGACGAGCGGATCCTCATCGTGGGGGCGGGCGCGGCCGGGATCGGGATCGCCCGTCTCATCGGGCTGGCGGTCCAGGAACCCGCCGGAAGCGGCGGCGATTCAATCAGTGGTCACCATCCCGGACCCGGGATCGTCGCCCTCGTCGACTCGCAGGGCCTGGTCCACGATGGGCGAGCGGACCTCGATCCGACGAAGCGTCCCTTCGCCGTGCCGGCGGCGATCGCGGCGGACCGCGGGACCGGCGTTCCGCCTGGCCTCCTCGCGTCGATCCGGGCGATCCGGCCGACCGTCCTGATCGGTGCGACCGGCGTGGCGGGCACCTTCGACGAGGCAGCCGTCCGGACGCTCGACGAGCTCGCCGAACGGCCGATCGTCCTGCCGCTCTCGAACCCGACATCCGCCTCGGAGGCGACCCCGGCCGACGTCCTGCGCTGGACGGACGGTCGTGCCCTCGTCGCGACCGGCTCGCCGTTCGCGCCGGTCGAGGCCGCCGGAGGCCCTCGGATCATCGGGCAGGCGAACAACGTGTTCATCTTCCCGGGTGTCGGCCTGGGGGCGGTGGCCGCCGAGGCCCGCGTCGTCACGGACCGCATGTTCCTCGCCGCCGCGGCGGCGCTCGCCGGTCACGTGACCGCCGATCGTTTCGCCGGGGGCACGCTCTACCCGCCCATCGGTCAGCTGCGGGCGGTCGCCCGGTCCGTCGCCATCGCCGTCGCCGGCGAGGCCGTCGCGGCAGGGGCCGCCGGCCTTCCGGACCACGCGGACATCGAGGCGGTGGTGGACAGCGCCATCTGGTGGCCGGCCTACGCCCCGTACGTGGCGGGCGGCGGCGGAGGACAGGGATGATCGGGGTGCAGAGCGACGGTCCGCGGAGGCGGAGTGGTGGAGATGGGGGAGAGTCGAACTCCCCGTCCAGAACCCTTCGCCAGGATCCACTACGAGCGTGTCCGATGGTTTGTCGTCGAACGGTCGGACGCCCATCGGCAGGCTGCCGGCCGCTCCAGTCGCGTCTCCCTAGATCGGGCTTGGTCCGTCGCTACGCGACGCTGACGCCGGACGCATCCCCGCTGAATGACGCTTCCACAGCCCACGGGGAGGAGGCTGCTTCCACGCTCACCTTACTGCCTAAGCAGCGAGGGCGAGAGCAGGCTGGCGGTTGCCAGTTACTTCGTTTTGCCGCCTTTTAACGAGGCCCGACGGCACCTCGGCTCGCGTTTCCTGGTATCCGGATCCTGTCGAAACCACGCATCCCCACAGGCCGAACCCTGCGTTCGGATGGCGGAGCCTAGCACCGGATCAGGTCTCCTGTCGACCGCCGGGCGGCGGTCCCGCGCCGCAGCCCTCCGCGATGCTCGCTGCATCGATCTCGCCCCTGCCCTCGATATCCGCCAGGAGCCGCGAGTGTCCCTCGGGCTATTCCCGACCGCTACGATGGCGGCCATGCGCCTGACCGCCTGGGAAGAGGAGCGCCTCCTCATCTTCGCCGCCGCCGAGCTCGCTCGACGCCACCGCGCGGCGGGCCTCGCGCTCAACCACCCGGAGGCGGTCGCGCTCATCTGCGAGGCGATGCTCGAGGCGGCCCGGTCCGGCGCGAGCTACGAGGAGGTCGAGGCGGCTGGTCGCGCCGCAGTCGGCCCCCGAGACGTCATGGATGGAGTCCGTTCGCTGGTGGACGAGGTTCGCCTCGAGGTGCTCATCGGCGACGGGACGCGCCTCGTCGTCCTCGTCGACCCGCTCGGCGGCGGAGCTGACACGCTGCGACCGGGCGAGATACTGACTTCCCCGCTGTCTCCACCCGAGATGGAACGGGATCGCCGGTCCCTGGGCGTCCGCAACGGCTCCCGCCGAGTCGTCCGCGTGAGCTCCCACTATCCCTTCGAACGGACGAATCCCCGCCTCGAGTTCGACCGCGACGCCGCGACCGGATTCCGCCTCGACATCCCGGCCGGGGCGAGCATTCGCTGGGCGCCGGGCGAGACGCGTGAGGTCGAGCTCATCCGGTATGGCGGCCGGATCGGGCGGCCGGCGACCGCAGACGTCACAGATGACCCGGCCGGCAGATGACCCGGCTCTCCCCTGAGGAGCGGCTGGCCCGCCACGGCCCCACGACCGGTGACGCGATCCGCCTCGCGGATACGGACCTCTGGGTCCGCGTGGGCGAAGATCGTCAGGCCCCGGGCGACGAGCCGATCTGGGGCTACGCGAAGAATGTTCGGGCGCGGATGACCCAGGCTGGATCGGCCCCGGCGGGGCCGATCGTCGGTTCTCCGGACGATCATGGTCGAGCCCGTCCCTCAGAGCTCGACGCCGTCATCGCCGGCGCCGTCGTCCTCGATCCGATGCTCGGCGTCGTCAAGGCGGACATCGGCATCAAGGACGGCCGGATCGCCGGTGTCGGCCGGGCCGGCAACCCCGATATCGCGGACGGCATCGAGCTCCTCATCGGTCCCCATACCGTCCCGATCATGGCCTACGGCCTCATCGCGACCCCGGGCGCGATCGACAGCCACGTCCACACGATCTCCCCGCAGCTCCTGCCGGCCGCGCTGTCCGGCGGCGTCACGACCGTCATCACCGCCGGCTTCGAGGAGCCGCCGTGGGCGATGGAGCGGACGCTCGAAGCGTTCGAAGGCTGGCCGCTCAACGTCGGGCTGCAGGCCGGCGCCCGGTCCGAAGGCCCGGCAGCGGACGGCAGTCTCGATGCGCTCCTCGCCGCGGGCGCGGTCGGCTTCAAGATCCACGAGGATTACGGCGCCTACCCGGAGCTCATCGACCGCTGCCTCGCCTACGCGGACGTGCACGACGTCTCGGTCGCGCTCCACACGGACGGCCTGCACGAGTCGGCCGAGCTCGAGGATACGGTCGCGGCGATCGCCGGCCGCACGGTCCACGCGTATCACGTCGAGGGGGCGGGAGGCGGGCACGTGCCGGACCTGCTCGGCCTCGTCCGCGAGCCGAACATCATCTGTTCGTCGACGACCCCGACCCTCCCGTTCGGCGTCGCCGCGGCGGCGGAGCACCTCGGGATGATCCTCCTCAACCACGGTGGGTCGTGGGGCGTGCCGGAGGACGTCGCGCTCGTCCGGGAACGGATCCATCCGGCCTCCATGGCAGCCGAAGGGCCGCTCCACGAGCTCGGAGCGATCGCGATCGTCAACTCGGACTCACAGGGCATGGGTCGGATCGGCGAGGTGCTCCGCCGGACGATCCAGCTCGCCCACGTCATGAAGGCCTGGCGAGCGGGCGAGGCCGCCGCCGGACTCCCCGGCCTCCCGCCACTCCCCCTGGATGCGCACGACGACACCGATCGCGTCCTTCGCTACCTCGCGAAGGTGACGATCGAGCCGGCGATCACCCATGGTGTCGCGGATCATGTCGGCTCGCTCCGGCCCGGCCGCCTCGCCGACATCGTCCTGTGGCTGCCCGCCTTCTTCGGCGCGAAGCCGGAGCTTGTCCTCAAGGCGGGCTACCCGGCGTGGGGACCGCTCGGCGACGGGAACGCCTCGCTCGAGCGCTCCGAGCCCACTCGCTACCGGCCGGGCTGGGGCGGATCGGGTTGGACCGCGGCGACGCTCGGGATCACGTTCGTCAGCGCCGCCGCAGGTCCAGGTACCTCCGCCGGCGAGGCGCTCCGCCGCCGGCTCGGCACGCGCAGACGCCTCATCGCCGTCCATGGGATGCGCCGGATCTCCCGGGCGGACCTCGCATTCAACCGGGCCGCACCGCCGGTGGAGGTCTCGCCGGTCGACGGGTCCGTCACGCTCGACGGACGCCGACTGGCGGTCGCGCCGGTCGCGGAGGTTCCGATCAGCCGCCGCTATTTCCTCCGCTGACGGCGACGGCCAGCTTCAGGCCCAGATGTCGCCGACGGTGAACCCCTCCGGAAACGGGTCCTCCGGGTCGACGACGTACGAGGCAAACCCCGTGATCCAGGCCGTCCCCGTGATCGTCGGCACGATGGCCGGACGGGCCTCGGGCCCCGCCCCGACCGTGGTCTCCTCGACGAGCCGACCCGTGAACACCGTGCCGAGGATCCCCTCGTGGCGGAACTCGTCCCCGACTCGCAGCTCGCCCTTCGCGTGGAGGACCGCCATCTTCGCCGAGGTGCCGGTGCCGCACGGGGAGCGGTCGATCGCCCCGGTCCACGTCGCCGGCCGGTCCCGGTCGAACGTTCCAGTCGAGACGGTGACCGCGTTCCGCCGGGTGTTCCGGGGGTCGTGGGCCGGTCCGGAGAGCTGGCCGATCGTGATGCCCGCGAAGCCGGGCTGCTCCGGATGGACCACCGGCAGCTGGGTCGCCGCGGCCGCCTTGATCATCTCCGTGACTCGGGCGATGTCCCGGCCCTCATCCGGCGTGAGCCGGAAGCCGAGCGTCTCGGCGTCCGCGATGACGTAGAACATCCCGCCGTACGCCACGTCGACCGTCACCGTCCCCAGGTGCGGTACCTCCACCGCCGCATCGAGATGGGTCGCGAACGCCGGCACGTTGCGGAACGTCACGGCACGGACCTTGCCGCCGCTGCATTCCGCGTGGACCCGGATCAGTCCGGCCGGGCTTTCGAGGGTGAGCTCGGTCTGCGGCTCGACCATCGGGATCATCCCGGTCTCGAGGAGCGCGGTGACGACGCACATCGTGTTCGTCCCGCTCATCCCCGGGTACTCCACCTGCTCCATGATCACGTATCCGGCCTGGGCCTCGGGATCGGTCGTCGGGAGGATGAGGTTGCAGTTCGCCGCCGGGTAGCCTCGCGGCTCGCGGAGCATGAGCCGCCGCAGATCGTCACCGTTCGCGCGGAGCCAGGTCATCTTGTCGAACATCGTGGTGCCGGGGACGTCGAGGACGCCACCGACGATCACCCGGCCCGGCTCTCCGCCGGCGTGGAGGTCGACCGCGTGGATCATCCGCCCGAGCCGCACGTCGCCCTCCTCAGCCTCCGTCCCGACCGGACCCCTGGCGTCGTCGCGCCTCGGCGAACTCACGGGCCACCTCGCGTTTCGCGTCCCGCTCGGCGATGTCGCGCCGCTTGTCGTAGAGCTGCTTGCCACGGCCGAGCCCGAGCTCGAGCTTCGCCCGGCCGCGGCTGATGTAGAGCCGCAGCGGCACGATCGTCTGGCCCTTCTGCCTGGCGCGACCGACGATCTCGTCGATCTCCGACCGGTGGAGGAGGAGCTTGCGGGTCCGCCGGGGCTCGTGGTTGTCGCGGCTCGCCTGCTCGTACGGGGCGATGTGGGCGCCGATGAGCCAGGCTTCGCCGCCCTCGACCCGCGCGTAGGCCCCCGCGAGGTTGACCTTGTTGGCGCGGATTGACTTGATCTCCGTTCCGGTGAGGACGAGGCCGGCCTCGAACGTCTCGTCGATGTGATAGTCGTGCCGGGCCCGGCGATTGACGGCGATGGTCCCGTCGCCGCTCATGGAGATGGCTCCTTCGGTCCGAGGGTGGGGGATCGGGGCGAACGGCGCGGGGGTGGCCGCCGATCCGGAGTCCGAACGCAGGAACGCCGGCCCTGTGCGGACCGGCGTTCGAGTGCTTCGCCACCACGCAGGGTGTCCGACTAAACGGCCATCTCCTGCGAGGTGGTGCAGCTACGCGTACTGTCGATCACTGCACATCACCTCCTTTCGTTCGAGGGAACCCTACCCGAGCCCGCCCGATGGCGCAAGAGCCGGGACGGTCAGGCGGCCTTCGCCCGTCCAGGGGCCCGCGCCGTCCCGCCGAAGCCGAGCACCTGGAGCGCGCGATCGAGGACGGCGTCCCCCGTCCCGCCGGCCGCGGCCGCCGCGTCGACCGGCACGACGACGTCCGGCGCGAGGCCGACCTTGTTGATCCAGCGCTGGTTCGGGGTGAGCCAGCGGGCGATCGTGAGGCGGAAGCCGCCGTTGTCATCGTCGAGCGGGAGGAACTGCTGGATCGTCCCCTTGCCGTACGACTGCTGGCCGACGAGCGTGCCGCGCCTGGTGTCCTGGAGCGCCCCGGCGACGATCTCGCTCGCGGAGGCGCTGTTCCTGTCGATGAGGACGGCGAGCCGAATGGTCGGGTCGGTGGCGACGCCGCCGGGAAGGGCGGGTGTCGGGATCGGGTCGCCGGTCGCCGCCTTCTCCCAGAAGATCGGCCCCGAGGCGATGAACTGGCTCGCGATCGTCCGGGCCGCGGTCACATATCCCCCGAGGTTGCCGCGGAGATCGAGGACGATCGCCTTCTGGCCCGCCTTGACGTCAGCGGTGAGGGCGCTCACGAACTGGGCGGTCGAGTTGTCCGAGAAGCCGTTGAGGCGGATGTAGCCGACCCGCCCGCCGGCAAGGGCTTTCGCGACGATCTCCGGCTGGACGATGACGGCGCGGGTGATCGCGATCGCCACGGGCGCGGCGGCACCGCGGACGATCGTCAGTGTCACGACCGTCCCCTTCGGCCCACGGACCCTGGCGAGGGTCGCGTCCACGGTCGCGCCGTCGACGGTCGCGCCGTCGACGGCAGTGATCCGATCGCCAGCGCGGAGACCGGCCTGGTCCGCCGGGGACCCCGGCAGCGGCGCGACGACGATGAGCGCGCAGGCGGGCCCGAGTGAGGTGCAGCCCTCGGTCCCGTCAGGCCGCCGTGACGCGATCGTCGCACCGATCCCTTCGAACTGGCCGGCGAGTCCCTGGAGCGAGCTCGTGAAATCGGACGGGCTCATATAGAAGCTGAACGGGTCGCCGAGTGCGGCCAGCATCCCCTTGATCGCGCCGTCGACCAGCTGCCTGACGCTGACGGGCGTGCCTGCGTAGTGCTCGGTGATCGCCGCGTACGTGTCCCAGAACGGCTGGAAGGCCCGCGCGGCGCCGGCCGGGGTCCCGGGTTCGCTCGACGTCTGGTCGCCGAGCGCGAACCCGGCGGCGAACAGGCCGCTGCCGGCCACGACCGCGACGAGGATGGTCGCTACGATCGTCGGCGCAGCGCGACGACGGTTCACCGCCGGGGATGCCCCCGGTGGGGAGTCCACGGCGGCGTCCGATGCCCCGCCCTCGAGCTCGATCCCGCTCATCCGCGTCTCCTCAGCGGGCCAGGTAGCTCCGCACGGAGATCCACGCCCCGAACGCACCGAGGCCGACGCCGGTCCCGAGGACGAGGACGACGACGTCGCGGACGATCGAGCCGAGGCGCAGCGGCAGGACCTGGAAGAACGAGGTGAGGACACGGCTCACCGGGTCGGCGACGAGGGCGAACAGGCCGAGGGTGACCGCCGCGCCGATGAGCCCGACGAGGGCGCCCTCGAAGATGAACGGCCAGCGGACGAAGGCGTCCGACGCACCGACGAGCCGCATGATCTCGATCTCGTCGGCCCGGGCCACGACGGCGAGGCGGATCGTGTTGATCACGATGAACAGCGAGGTGAGGCCGACGAGCCCGAGGATGACGACGCCCGCCGTGCGGAGGATCGAGGTCACGGTGAGCAGCCGGTCGACCATGCTCTGGACCGGGTTCACGTGGTCGACGATCGACTCGGTGGTGAGCAGGTCGACGACCGAGCCGTACTGCTTCGGGTCCTGGAGGCGGACCTGGAGGCTTGCCGGGAACGGGTTCGTGTCGAGATATGCGGTCAGGTCCCCATGCCCCGCCTGGGCCTCCCGGGCCCGGAAGTCGGCCGCCGCCTGATCCTTCGAGACGTAGTCCACCTGGGCGACCTCGGGGAGCGCCCGGACCTGTGTCTCGACCGCCGCGATGTCAGCCTGGCTCACGCCGTCCTTGAGGTACGCGACGACCTGGACCTTCTGCTCGACGAAATCGATGCCGGCGGTGAGGCCGGTCTGGACGACCCAGAACCCGGCGAGGAGGACGAGCATGAAGACCATCGTCGCCGTGGCCGCCAGGCTCATGGCGGTGTTCCGCCAGAACCCCTGCCAGGCCCGCCGAAGGCTGAAGGCGATGAAGCCGATCACCGGCCGGCCTCAATCCTCACGGTGATAGGCCCCGCCGACCTCGTCGCGCACGATCCGTCCGTCCTCGAGCGCGACGACGCGTTTGCGGAGGGCCGTGACGACTTCCGCATTGTGGGTCGCCATGAGGACGGTCACGCCGAGCTCGTGCACGCGGAGGAGGAGCTGGATGATCTCCCAGCTGATGAGCGGATCGAGGTTGCCCGTCGGTTCGTCGGCGATGAGGATCCGCGGGTCGTGGACGAGGGCGCGGGCGATCGCCGTCCGCTGCTTCTCCCCGCCGGACAGCTGGCTCGGCAGCTGGCGGGCCTGTTCGGAGAGTCCCACGACCGCGAGGACCCCGTCCACCGCCGGACCGATCCGTCGCCGCGGAGTGCCGGTCACCTCGAGCGCGAAGGCGACGTTCTCCCAGACGGTCTTCGTCGGGAGCAGCTTGAAGTCCTGGAACACGGTGCCGATGCGGCGCCGCACCTTCGCGACGTGGCGGCGGGGCAGCCGGGCGAGATCCTGACCGTCGAGGACGACCTGGCCCCTCGTCGGGAGCTCCTCGCGGATGAGGAGCTTGATGAGGGTGGACTTGCCGGCACCGGACGGCCCGACGAGGAACACGAAGTCCCCCTCCGGCACGACGAGGTCGACGTCGCGAAGGGCGATCCTCCCGTTCGGATACTCCTTGGCGACGTCATGGAGCACGACGACCGGACGACGGGCCACGTCGGCGCCGCCGATCGGCCGGACGGCCAGCGGCACGCTCGCCGTCCAGCGGTCGTCATCGAGCGCGGGCGCGACGACCCGGACGGGTCGGGTTGTGGCCGCAGGGGGTGCGTGGGTCACGTCCGTCAGAGGCTACCACCGCCTCTCCGAGCGCGCCGAAACGCGGTCGTCGCGGGGCCGCCGGTCAGAGGAGGCCGGGGGAGATCGGCAGGTACCGCGCGAAGTCCGCGATCGGCTCGTCCCAGCAGAGGAGGATCGGGAAGCTCTCGAGCCTGAGTCCGGCCTCGAGCAGGGCCATCGCCGTCGCCGCGGCTGCGCCCGGGACCCAGACGGCGTACGCGCCACGCGGCGTCACGGACCGGACGAGGCGCCCGAGAGCCGGGGCGACGAGTGCGGGATCGAGGACGGCCAGCGGTCCGAGCTGCCCGGATGGCGCCGCGTAGCCATAGCCGATCGACTCCCCGGCACGGTCGATGAACAGCCGACCCTGCCGCCCGGCAAGCCGGAGGAACCGATGGTCGTCCGGGTGATCGAAGCCGACGATCTCGCGGTCGATCCGCCCGACCGTCTCGGCCAGCTCGCGATGGCCCGACCCGCCCGCCCCGACGGCGGCGATCTCCTCGAACGGAACGCTGCGGATCCCGTCCGGCAGGTCCGGAAGTCGCTCCGGCCGGTGGACATCGCCGAGCAGATGGAGAAGCGGCACGCGGGGCACCATCCCGAAGCGGCTGTACAGTGCGTTCGAGATCGGCTGCGCGCTGTCGGTCGCGGTCGCCCTCGCCCGCGCGGAGCCGAACACCGGGACCACCGCCTCGAGCAGGGCTCGCCCGAGACCGAGGCCCTGCTCCTCCGGCAGGACGAAGAGCATCGAGAGGAACCACACGTCGCGACGGCGGAGGGCCACCACGAACCCCACGACGCGCTCTCCGCCCGGAGCGTCCTCGTCCGGACGTGTCGCGACGATGAAGGTCTCCGGGTCCGTGGCGAGGAGGTGGTCGTACAGAGCCGTGATCGCTCCGACGTCGCCGACGGGATCGGGTTGGCCGAGCCGCCCGAGATACTCGGCGAGGGCGACGTGCCAGACCGCCGCGCACGCCGGCAGGTCTGCCGCGACCGCCGGGCGAAGGTCGGCGACCTGCGTCCCGCGGCGAACCGTCATTCCCCGTCATCCTCCCCGGCGAGCGGTGCCCCGGTCGCGAGGCGTTCGAGCTCCGCCTGCATGAACCCGTCGAGATCGCCGTCGAGGACGGCCGTCGTGTTCGACGTCTCGAATGCCGTTCGAAGGTCCTTCACCATCTGGTAGGGGTGGAGCACATAGCTCCGGATCTGGTTGCCCCAGCCCGCCGTCACGTGCTCGCCCTTGAGTTGACGGAGCTCAGCCTCCTTTTCCTCGAGCCGCTTCTCGAGGAGCCGCGCCTTGAGGACCTTGACCGCGGTCTCCTTGTTCTGCGTCTGCGATCGCTCGTTCTGGCTCTGGGCCACGATCCCGGTCGGCAGGTGGGTGAGGCGGACGGCCGAATCCGTCTTGTTGACGTGCTGTCCACCGGCGCCCTGGGAGCGGTACGTGTCGACGCGGATGTCGTCCCAGTCGAGCTCGACGTCCGTGTCGTCCTCCTCGACCTCGGGCAGGACCTCGACGAGGGCGAACGTCGTCTGGCGTCGCTTCTGGGAGTCGAAGGGGCTGATCCGGACGAGGCGGTGGACGCCCCGCTCGGCACGGAGCCAGCCGTACACCCGGCGCCCCTCCACCGCGATCGTCGCGCTCTTGAGCCCGGCCTGCTCGCCCTCGAGCTGGTCGACGATCTCCGTCGCGAACCGATGCCGCTCCGCCCAGCGCAGGTACATCCGGACGAGCATCTCCGCCCAGTCCGTCGCCTCCGTCCCGCCGACGCCGGCGATGATCGTGATGAGTGCCGACCGCTCGTCGTACTCGCCGGAGAAGAGGAGGGCGGTCCGTTCCCGATCGAAGGTCGCCGACAGGTCGGCGACGTCGCGCTCAACCTCGGCCGTCAACTCCGGGTCGTCCGCCTCCGCGACGAGGTCGAGGAGCTCGACGAGATCGTCCGCACGTCGGGCGAGCGACCGCCACAGATCGATCTCCGTCCGCAGCCCGTCCGCCTGCCGGAGGACCCGCTGCGCGACCCGCTGGTCGTCCCAGAAGCCGGGCGCGCTCGTCAGTGCGTCGAGTTCGGCGAGGCGTGTCTCCCTGGCGGGAAGGTCAAAGCCGCCCCGAGGTCGACCGGATCCGCTCCGCCAGGTCGCGGACGGCGGCGGTGTCCACCTAGCCGCGCCCCTGGATATCCTGGAGCAGGATCGGACGGAGCTCGATGAGCCGCAGGGCGGTCTTGCTCCGGGCGACGACGGGGTTCACGCATGGGCAATAGCCGTTGTGGGGGCAGACCCCGCAGTTCCCGTCGCAGTCGAGGGCCGCCGCATAGCTGCAGGTGCGGCAATCGCGCTCACAGGCGATGAGGTCGACGAACGCTGCTTCCTCAGCCTGCTTCACGTGGTCCCTCTCTCCTCGACCGGCGGAACGTGGCGTGCGGGCGGCGTGAAGGCGGACGGACGGCACGTGGCATGGGCTCGGTCGTGCGCGGATCGTTCGCCGAACGGTGGATTTGGCCCAGTATAGGGGGTCAATCCGGGCGCGCCAAGAGGTCAGGACCATCCTTTTCCGAGTGTTTCGTGGCCGACCCGGTCCAGGTGCGCGACGGTCAGCGGCCGTGGCACTTCTTGTATTTCAGGCCGGATCCGCAGAAACACGGATCGTTCCGTCCGATCCGCGATCCGTCGGGCGCGAAGCCGGGCCGCTGAGCACCGTTCCCGCCACTGGCACCTCCGCCGGTCAGGCCCCCGGTCGATGCGGTGGCCCGACTCGTCGGGTTCGAAGGGAGACCCCGGGTCACGAGCCCTTCGGAGCCCGTGGAGGTCGACGTGGAGGCCGAGATCGACCGCGGTCCGTCGGCGTCGGCACCGTCGCTCGTCGTCGAGCCCGACGGTCCGCTTCCGCTCGTGCCGGCCGATCGCACCGCCGAAGCACCCGCCGCGAGATCCGCGGCCAGCTGCGCCTCCTGGGCGGCGGGTGGCGGATTCCGGGTGACGGTCACGCGGAAGATCGTCGTCGCGACCTGATGACGGATGAGCGACCGCAGCTCCTCGTAGAGGGCGAACGCCTCTTTCTTGAACTCGTTCAGTGGATCCTGCTGGGCGTATCCGCGCAGGCCGATGCCGCGCCGCATGTCGTCGAGCTCGGTGAGGTGCTCGATCCAGAGCGAGTCGATCGTGCGGAGGAGGACGAGCCGCTCGACGAGGGACCAGTCCGTCTCGCCGACCTCGGCCGCCTTGGCGCCGAGGGTCGCATCCACGAGCTCCCTGAGGTGGCCCATGAGCTGGTCCCGCGACGGGATCTCCGCGAGGGCGTCCTCGCTCGTCCGCTCCCCGTCGAGACCCATCGCCCGGAGCGCGGCCGAGAGCCCCTCGAGGTTCCATTCGACCGGCGCCTCGGAGGCGGCGAAGGTGTCCGTGAGGGCATCGATCTCGTCGTCGAGGAAGACGAGCACGGTCGCACCGAGGTCCTCGTTGCGGAGCACCTTGTCGCGCTCCGCGTAGATCGTCTCGCGCTGCTTGTTGATGACGTCGTCGAACTCAACGACCCGCTTTCGCATGTCGAAGTTGAAGCCCTCGACCCGGGTCTGGGCACCTTCGATGGTCCGGCTCACGAGCCGCGACTCGATGGCCACGTCGTCCTCGAGCCCCATCCGCTCCATGAGCCCGGCGACCCGCTCCGAGGCGAAGCGTTTCATGAGGTCGTCGTCGAGCGACAGGTAGAAGCGGCTCGATCCCGGATCGCCCTGCCGGCCGGCCCGGCCGCGCAGCTGGTTGTCGATCCGGCGGCTGTCGTGCCGTTCCGTCCCGATGATGTGGAGGCCGCCCACCTCGACCACCCGCCGGTGGTCCTCGTCGCAGGTCGCCTTCGCCTCCTCCAGCGCCGCCGCGTACGTCTCCGCGTCCACCTCGGCCGGGTTGAGGCCGCGGCGGTGGAGGATCTCCGACGCGAGCCCGGCCGGATTGCCGCCGAGGAGGATGTCCGTGCCACGGCCGGCCATGTTCGTCGCGATCGTCACCGCGCCGGTCCGGCCCGCCTGGGCGACGATCGGGGCCTCCTTCTCGTGGAACTTCGCGTTGAGGACCTCGTGCCTGATGCCGCGCCGCTTCAGCATCTGAGACAGGATCTCACTCTTCTCGACGCTCACCGTCCCGACGAGGACCGGACGGCCCGCCCCCTGCATCTCGACGATCTCGTCGATGAGGGCGTTGAACTTGCCGGTCTCGTTGCGGAACACGAGATCCGGATCGTCCTCGCGGATCATCTCCCGGTGGGTCGGGATGGCGACGACCTCGAGGTTGTAGATCTTCGAGAGCTCCTCCGCCTCGGTCATTGCCGTCCCGGTCATGCCGGCGAGCTTGTCGTAGAGGCGAAAGTAGTTCTGGAAGGTGATCGTCGCCATGGTCACGCTCTCGCGCTGGACGCGGAGGCCCTCCTTGGCCTCGATCGCCTGATGGAGCCCCTCGCTCCAGCGCCGGCCCGGCATCTGACGGCCGGTGAACTCGTCGACGATGATGATCTCGCCGTCCTTGACGATGTAGTCGCGATCCCGCTTGTAGAGGGCGTGCGCCTTCAGGGCCTGCTCGAAATGGCGGGCGAGGGTCGGGTCGGTGTCGTAGAGGTTCGGGACGCCGAGCCAGCCCTCCATCTTGTGGATGCCTTCCTCGGTGGGGCTGACCGCGCGGTCCTTGAGATCGACGAAGTAGTCGCCGCCCTCCTCCTCGCCCTCGGCCCGGCCGGTCAGGCGCGGGACGATCCGCGCGAACGTGAAGTACTTGTCCGCCGATTCCTCCGCCTGACCACTGATGATGAGCGGCGTCCGGGCCTCGTCGATGAGGATGTTGTCCACCTCGTCGACGATCGCGAAGGCCCGATCGCGCTGGACCCGCTGTTCGAGCTCGACGACCATGTTGTCGCGGAGGTAGTCGAAGCCGAATTCGTTGTTCGTGCCGTAGGTGACGTCGGCGGCGTACGCCTCCCGTCGTTCCACCGGACGGAGGTTGACGAGCCGTTCATCCGACGTGGGGTAGCCGGGTTCGAAGACATAGCTCGCGTCGTGGGTGATCATCCCCACGCTCACCCCGAGGAAGTGGAAGACGGGGCCCATCCATTGCGGGTCGCGGCGGGCGAGGTAGTCGTTGACCGTCACGACGTGGACGCCCCGGCCGGACATGCTGTTGAGGACCGCGGCGAGCGGCGCGATGAGCGTCTTGCCCTCGCCCGTCTTCATCTCGGCGATCTTGCCCTGGTGGAGGACCGCCCCGCCGATGAGCTGGACGTCGAAATGGCGCATCCCGAGCGTCCGCCGCATCGCCTCCCGGGTCGCCGCGAAGACCTCCGGGAGCGCTTCGTCCATCGCCCGCTGGACGCGTTCGCGCTCCCGCTTCCGGCGGGCCTTCGCGATCTCGCGACGCCGTTCGGGATCCGGATGCTCGAGCTCGTCGTCCGACGGCTCGTCCGGGACCGCCGCCCCGCGGATCTCCTCCCGGATCTCGTCGATCCGGCTCCGGATCTCCGCATCGGAGAGCGCTTCGAACTCGGTCTCGAGGGCGTTCGTCTCGTCGACGAGGGGTTGGATCCGCCGGACCTCGCGGTCGTTCGAGTCGACGAATCGGTTGAGGAATCCAAGCACCATGGCCGGTGAAGTATACGGGGAGCCGGTTGGACGACCCCCGCGCCCGCCGGGCGCGGCCGGTCAGCGCCAGAAGCCGCTGCCGTACCCAGCGACGAGGAGGACGAACGTCAGGACGGCGAGGAAGAGCCAGAACCCGACGGAGATTGCCGTCCGGGTCGGGTTCATCTCCGGGTTCGCGAGGGGCGTGAGATGGCCGCGCCGGTTGCCGCTCCCCCACCGGGACGACCGCAGCGCCCGGCGCCAGTTCTGATCGGTGGCCTGCCGCGGCTCGATGCCGCCCTTGCCGTCCGGTCGATGGAGCTGGAGGGTCATCGATCTCCCACCTTCGTTGCCGGGGCGAGCATGGAGGGCGTGCCGGGCTTCCCACTCTCGCTTGTGTCGCCGATCTCCGGGTGGTGGGTGCGGACATCGACCGAGCGCTGCTCGCCACCCTCCCAGAAGGTCATCTCCTGGGTGAAGGTGACCTCGCTGCTGAACAGCGCCCCGACGGACTCACCGCGATGAATGCGCTTGATCGCCTCGCCGATGAGCGGGGCGACGGACAGCGTCGTGATCTGGTGGAGGCGTTTCGCCGGCGGGAGCGGGATCGAGTCGGTAAGGACGACCTCGCGGAGGCTCGAGGCCCGGATCTTGTCGACCGCCGGGTCGGACAGGACGCCGTGGGTGGCGCAGGCGTAGATCTCGTCGACGCCCTCCCGCTCGAGCGCGGTGACGATCTCGAAGAGCGTGCCGGCCGTGTCGATCTCGTCGTCGACGATGATCGCCCGGCGACCCCGGACATCGCCGATGACGTTCATCAGCTCGGCCTTGTCGAGGTTGCCCTGGCGGCGTTTCTCGATGATCGCCAGCGGTGCGCCGAGCAGTTCGGCGAACGTCCGGGCGCGCTTCGCGAAGCCGAGGTCCGTCACGACGACGGGCCGCTCGATGTGCTTGTGGATGAAGTAGTTGGAGAGGAGGTGAACCGCCGTCAGCTCGTCGACCGGGATGTTGAAGAAGCCCTGGATCTGGCCTTGGTGGAGGTCCATCGTGAGGACCCGGTCCGCGCCGGCGACCGTGATCATGTCCGCCACGAGGCGGGCGGTGATCGGAACGCGCGGCTGGTCCTTCTTGTCAGATCGCCCGTAGGCGTAGAACGGCAGGACCGCGGTGATGCGTCCGGCGCTCGCCCGCTTGAACGCGTCGATCATGATGAGGAGTTCCATGATCGACTGGTTGACCGGGTGGCACGTCGGCTGGACGAGGAAGACGTCCTTTTCGCGGACGTTGTCGAGGATCTTGACGAAGATGTTCTCGTTGGCGAACTGGAACACCTCGACCCTGCCAGGCTGCGTCCCGAGGTAGCGGCAGATCTTGTCAGCCAGGTCCGGGTTCGCGTTGCCGTGGTAGATCTCGAATTGGTCCGCGTACACCGGCGCCTCCTGATCCCGGGCCGCGCCCTGAGCCCCGGCCTGGGCTCAGGATCGCGTGCCCCCGGCGTCGACCGGATCCGTCCCGTCGGGATCGCCATTGTCGCCCATGACCCCCCGGTCCGCCAGCCCCGCCCGGAAGGCGGCGATGCCGACGACCCGATCGCCCGACTCGAGGCGCATGACGATGACCCCGCGGGCACTCGACGAGTAGCGGTTGATCGTGTTCGTCTCGGTCCGGATGACCTGCCCGCCGGCGCTGATGAGGATGAGCTCCTCATCCGCGTCCGTGACCTGCTGGACCGCCGCGACGTCGCCCGTCTTGCGGCCCTCGAGACTGATGAGCTGGACCCCCTGGCCGCCCCGATGCTTGACCCGGAACCCGGTGAGGGGCACGCGCTTGCCGTAGCCGGTCTCGGTGAGCACGAGCAGGTCCGCCTCGGGCTGGACGACGCTCATCGCGACGACGCCGTCACCCTTGCGGGCGAGACGGATCCCGATGACGCCCGCCGCATCCCGGCCCATGGCCCGGACCTCCGCTTCGTGGAACCGGGCGAGCTTGCCCTGGGCGGTGGCGAGGAGGACGTCGCTGCCGCCGGTCGCGACGTCGACCCAGGCGAGCTCGTCGTCCTCGGCGACCGTGATCGCCCGGATGCCACTGGAGCGGACCTTCTCGAACTGCTCGAGCGGCGTCTTCTTGACGATCCCGTTGCGGGTCGCGAGGACGAGGAACCGTCCGGCCGTGAAGTCCGAGAGGGTGATCGTCGCGAGCGGGACCTCGCCGGCCTCCACCTGGACGCCCGGGAGGTTGATGATCGGGATGCCCTTCGCCTGGCGGCTCGCATCGGGGATCTGGTGGACCTTGCTGCTGAAGACGCGACCGCGATTGGTGAAGAACAGGGCCCAGTCGTGGGTGTTCGCGACGAGGAGGTGCTCCACCGCGTCCTCCTCGCGGGTCACGTGGCCGATGATCCCCTTGCCGCCGCGGTGCTGGCGCCGGTACGTCGCCACCGGCTGGCGCTTGATGTAGCCGCGGCCGCTGATCGTGATGACGACGTCCTCGTCGGCGATGAGGTCCTCGTCCGTCATCTCCCGGCTCGAGTCGTCGACGACCCTGGTCCGCCGCTCGCCGCCGTACTTGCGCTTCAGCTCGACGAGCTCTTCTTTGATGATCGAGAGGACGCGCGCCGGATTGGCGAGGATGTCCTCGAGCTCCGCGATGAGCTGGATGACCTGCAGGTACTCGTCCTCGATCTTCTTCCGCTCGAGGGCGGCGAGGCGGGCGAGCCGCATGTCGAGGATCGCCTGGGCCTGCAGCTCGGAGAGGTCGAAACCCGCCATGAGGTTCGTCCGGGCGAGGTCCACGTCGGCCGAGGCCCGGATCGTCCGGATCACCTCGTCGAGGTGGTCGAGGGCAATCTTGAGGCCCTCGAGGATATGAGCGCGGGCCCGTGCCTTGCGGAGATCGAACTCGGTCCGTCGTCGGACCACGTCGCGGCGGTAGTCGACGTAGTGCTGAAGGACGGCCTTGAGGGGCAGCGTCTGGGGCTGACCGTCCACGAGGGCGAGCATGTTGAGGTTGAAGGCGAGCTGCATCGGGGTGTGCTTGAACAGGTTGTTCAGCACCTTGTGCGGGTTGTGGTCGCGCTTGATCTCGACGTAGATCCGCATCCCGTCGCGATCCGACTCGTCGCGGAGGTCGCTGATGCCCTCGATCCGCTTGTCCTTCACGAGGTCGGCGATCTTCTCGAGCAGCGTCGCCTTGTTCACCTGGTACGGCAGCTCGGAGACGATGATCGCCATGCGGTCCGCCTTCGTCTCCTCGAACGCGACCTGGGCTCGGATGACGACCCGGCCGCGGCCGTGGGCGTACATGTCGCGGATCGCGTCGATCGTCTCCCATTCGCCGGTGAACTGGTTCCGGCGCGACTCGAAGCGGTAGATGGTCCCGCCGGTCGGGAAATCCGGCCCGCTGACGTGACGGCAGAGGTCGTCCGTCGTGAGCTCCGGATCGTCGATGAGGGCGACGGTCGCGTCGCAGATCTCGCCGAGGTGATGCGGCGGGATGTTCGTCGCCATCCCGACCGCGATCCCCGAGCTACCGTTGATGAGGAGGTTCGGCAGCCTGGCCGGCAGGACGGACGGCTCGCGCTGGGTCCCGTCGTAGTTGTCAACGAAGTCGACGGTCTCCCGGTCGATGTCGGCGAGCATCTCGGCCGCGATGCCGGTGAGGCGCGCCTCCGTGTACCGCATCGCAGCGGCGCTGTCGCCGTCGACCGATCCGAAGTTGCCCTGCCCGTCGACGAGCGGATAGCGCATCGAGAAGTCCTGGGCGAGCCGGACGAGGGCGTCGTAGAGCGCGGCGTCGCCGTGCGGATGGAGCTTGCCCATGACCTCGCCGACGATCGCGGCGCACTTGCGGAACGAGCTCGTCGCGGAGAGCCCCATCTCCCCCATCGTGTAGAGGATCCGGCGATGGACCGGCTTGAGGCCGTCGCGGACGTCGGGCAGGGCGCGGGCGACGATGACGCTCATCGCATAGTCGAGGTAGCTCACCCGCATCTCGTCCTCGATGCGGACGGTGCGGATCTCGCCGAGATCGTCGGTCACGGGGTCGGTCTCCTGGCAGGTTCAGGCTGAGCGTGCGGCAGGTCGCCGAAACGGCCGGCGATCTCGGCGGCGCGCGAGGTCGAGCGGGTGTCACCATGGCGGCGGATGCCGGCGAGTCGCTCGCGCAGCGCCGCTCCTCGCTCGGCCGGGAGCTTGATGAGCGCCTCCCGGACCACCCACGCACGGTGTCCGTCGGCCTGCTCGACGGCCCGTTCCGCTTCGCCCTCAAGGAAGCGCTCGACGGCGGTCGCATCGACGAGGACGAGCGATCGGAGCGCCCAGGCGAGCGCCTTCTCCACGTCCGCCTCGGCGTCGCCGATGAGCTCCCGGATGAGCGCGAGGCCACGCTCGGCGACCCCCGCAGCCCGGCCGGCCCGCCGGTCGATGAACGGGATCGTCGCGATCGTGCTGCCGACGAGCCGGCGCTCCCAGCGTGACGCGGCGTACACGAGCTGCTCCAGCTCGGCCCAGCGGTAGGGTTCGCTGAGGATGCCGCGACCGACCGGGTGGGCGAGGCTGTCGACGGTGATCCAGTCGCCGGCCTCGCGCGCCGCTCGACGGAGGAGCTGCCAGCTCCGCTCCGGATCGACGAGCACGAGGCGGTCGAGCAGGCCGAACGCGAACCAGCGTGGCTCGAGGGTCGGTTCGCGGAAGAGGCGGTCCGCGACGAAGAGGAGGGCCGCGCCCGGTCGCTCGCCGCGGGTGGCGGATCCGAACCCACGCGAGACGGCCGCGAGCAGCGGCCAGCGGACGCCGAGGAGCGGCCCGATGCCCGGCGCGATGCGACGCTGTCCGGCGAGGTATGCGTCGTCGCCGAGCTCCGTCAGGCCGGCTGCCAGCACCGCGGCGAACTCGTCCGGGTCGCCGACAAGCTCCGCCAGGGAGTGGCCGAGTCGCTCGGCGGCGGGCCGCCGCACGGCGACGATGGTGGAAGCGCCATCGGTCGTCGGTTGGTCGCCGGATCGTGCGCGGCCACGTCGCCGGGCGATGATCGGCGTCGCGTCGGATCGTCTCGCGACGGATCGGCCGGGGGCGGACGGATCCACGGCAGGGGCGCTCATCTGCGGCCGTCGAGGCGAGCCACGGAGTCGGGAGTGTCCACGGAGTCGGGAGTGTCCACGGAGTCGGGCGCTCCGCCGATCGAACGGACTCCGTAGCGCTCCTGAAGCTCGAGCTTCCGAGCGGCGTCTGCGGCAAGGTACACGCCATCCGCGGTCGCGAGGACCTCACCGCTCTCACGATCGACGATTCGGGCGCTCGTGTCGACGATCCGCCGTCGCGACCGGCCGACCCAGCCCTCGGCCAGGATCTCGCGTCCGATCGGGACCGGCCGCCGGAACTCGACGCTCATCCGGGCCGTGACGCCCCAGTTGTCCGAGCCGACGAGCGACCAGGCCATGACCTCGTCGAGGATCGTACAGACGATCCCACCGTGCGCGATGCCCTCCCACCCCTCGAACTCGGGACCGAGCGCAAGCTCGGTCCACGAACGCCCGGGTTCCACGTGCAACACAAGATGGAGCCCGTGTTCGTTCAGCGTGCCGCAGGCGAAGCAGCGATGGGGCCGGAACGCAAAGGCCGAAGCCACGGCGCTCGATCGAGCCGACCAGGCGGTGGCTCGTGGCGTCGCAGATCCCGCCTGCATGGCGGCCGGGACGGACGCCGACGTGACGCGACGCGAGGATGTCTCAGACGTCAAGGTTCCGAACCTTCCGGGCCTCGGACTTGATGAAGTCCTTGCGCGGCGCGACCTTCTCCCCCATGAGCATCGTGAAGATCGCGTCAGCCTCGGCGGCGTCCTCGATCTCGGCCCGCAGGAGCGTCCTCGTCTGCGGGTTCATCGTCGTCTCCCAGAGCTGGTCGGCGTTCATCTCGCCGAGGCCCTTGAAGCGCTGGACGGACACGGACTTCACGTTCATCTGCCGGACGATCTCGTCCCGCTCCTTCTCCGACTGCGCGTAGCGGGTCACCTTCCCGGTGCTCACGCGATAGAGCGGCGGTTGCGCGATGAGGAGGTACCCGTGCTCGATGATCTGCGGCATGTGGCGGTAGAAGAACGTGAGGAGGAGCGTCCGGATGTGGGCGCCGTCGACGTCGGCGTCCGTCATGATGATGACCCGGTGGTAGCGGAGTTTGGCGAGGTCGAAGCTGTCGCCGATCCCGGCCCCGAGGGCGATGATGAGCGGTCTGACGTTCTCGGACGAGAGGATCCTGTCGAGGCGCGCCTTCTCCACGTTGAGCAGCTTCCCGCGCAGCGGGAGGATCGCCTGGAACCGCCGGTCCCGGCCCTGCTTCGCGGATCCGCCGGCCGAATCGCCCTCCACGAGGTAGAGCTCGCTCTTCGCCGGGTCGCGCTCCTGGCAGTCGGCAAGCTTGCCCGGGAGAGACATCCCCTCGAGCGCGCCCTTCCGGATGACGAGGTCGCGCGCCTTCCGAGCAGCCTCGCGAGCCCGAGCCGCGGTCAGGCACTTCTCGATGATCCGGCGGCCATCGGCCGGGTTCTCATCGAGGTACTGGCCGAGTGAGTCTGCGACGGCGGTCTGGACCTGGCCCTTCACCTCGGCGTTCCCGAGCTTTGCCTTCGTCTGGCCTTCGAACTGCGGCTCGACGAGCTTCACGCTGATCACGGCGGTGAGTCCCTCGCGGACGTCGTCACCGGACAGGTTCGTGTCGGAGTCCTTGAGGATCCCGGCCCGACGCGACCAGTCGTTGAGCGAGCTCGTGAGCGCGGCCCGGAAGCCCGTGACATGCGTCCCGCCGTCCACCGTGTTGATGTTGTTCGCGAAGGCGAGGACGTTCTCCGTGTAGGAGTCGTTGTACTGGAGGGCGACCTCGACGGTCGTGGTCCCATCCCGACGTTCGACGTAGATCGGGCGGGAGTGGAGCGCCTCCTTGTTCCGGTTGAGGTGGCGGACGAACGAGGTGAGGCCGCCCTCGAAGTAGAACGATCGCTCGCGACCCGCCCGTTCGTCGATGAGGGTGATCCAGACGCCCTTCGTCAGGTAGGCGGACTCGCGAAGCCGCTGGACGATGAGCTCCCACGAGTAGTCCGTGCTCTCGAACATCTCGCGATCCGCCCGGAACCGTGTCGTCGTCCCGTGTCGACCGTGCGACGGTCCGATCTTCGTGACTGCTGTGGTCGGCTTGCCGCGCGCGTATTCCTGGGACCAGACCGCGCCATCGCGGGCGGTTTCCACCCGCAGCCACTCCGAGAGCGCGTTGACGACGCTCACGCCCACCCCGTGGAGGCCGCCGGACACCTTGTAGCCGCCGCCGCCGAATTTGCCGCCGGCGTGGAGCACCGTGTGGACGACCTCGAGGGCGTCCTTGCCGGTCGAGTGGCGACCGACGGGTACGCCGCGCCCATCGTCCTGGACCACGACAGTCCCGTCGGCGAGGATCGTGACGTCGATCCGGGTCGCGTAACCCGCCATCGCCTCGTCGACCGAGTTGTCGACGACCTCCCACACGAGGTGGTGCAGGCCGCGGACGTCCGTGGAGCCGATGTACATGCCCGGTCGGCGGCGCACGGCCTCGAGGCCCTCGAGGACCTGGATGCTCGCGGCGGTGTAGTCGCTCCCGGCCGCGCTCGCACGTGTGCGTCGGGACGCCGTCGCGGGGGCCGTTCGGTTCGGTTCCTGGGTCACGCGTGTCCTCCGGTCAGGCGTTCGTAGAGGCGCCCGAGCTCCTCGTCGCTGTAGTACTCGATGACGATGCGCCCACCGCGTCTCGTCCGGGCCAGTCGAACCTTCGTGCCGAGCGAGCGACGGAGGTCCTCCTCTACCCGCTCGAGGTCCGGATCCACGGCGGCCGAGGTCACGCTGCCGAGCGGATCGGTTGTCGGTCGCTCGCGGAGGCGTTTCGCGAGCGCCTCGGTCTGTCGAACGGACAGGTCCCGACCGACGATCGCCTGGAGGAGGTTTGCCTGGGTCGGGCCCGGCAACCCGCCGATCGCCCGCGCGTGTCCCTCGCTGATCGAGCCGTCGGCGACCGCGACCTGGACGGCCGGATCGGCATCGAGGAGCCGGAGCGTATTGGCGATCGTCGACCGGGCGCGGCCGACCCGGATGGCGATCTGTTCCTGTGTCATCGCGAAGACATCCACGAGCTGGCGGTAGGCGTGAGCCTCCTCCATAGGATTGAGATCCTCGCGCTGGATGTTCTCGACGAGAGCGAGCTCGAGCTGATCGCGCTCCGCGAGCTGGCGGACCACCGCCGGGATCCGCTCGAGGCCGGCGAGTCGGGCAGCCTGGAACCGCCGCTCTCCGGCGACGAGCTGGTAGCCGTCGAGCACCTCGGTGACGAGGATCGGCTGGAGGACGCCGTGTTCACGGATGCTCGCGGCAAGCTCGTCGATCGCCGCCGAGGCGGTCTGGCGCCTGGGTTGATACGGGTTGGGTCGGATCCGTGCGAGCGGGATCTCGGCAGGCGCCGCGACCGCGCTCGTCCGCTGGGGGATGAGGGCCGAGATCCCGCGCCCGAGTCCGCTCGCGGGCCGGACCGACTTCGTCGTCATGCGCTCAACCCGAGCGCCGCAGTGGCGGTCGGCGCCGCACCGCCGGTCGGTGCCACGGCACCGGTGCCCGGCCGATGGTCGGCCAGGCGGATCTCGTCGGCGAGGGCCCGGTAGGCGAGCGCGCCGGCCGAGTCCGGTCGATGGAACGCGATCGGGCGACCGTGGCTCGGCGCCTCCGAAAGGCGGACGCTCCGCGGCACGACGGTCCGGTAGACCGCTCCGCGGAGGTGCCGCCGGACCTCGTCACTCACGTCAGCCGAGAGATTCGTCCGGGCGTCGTACATCGTGAGGACCACGCCTTTGACGGCCAGGTCTGGATTGAGGTTGTCACGCACGAGGTTCACCGTGGCGATGAGCTGGGTGAGCCCGTCGAGCGCATAGAACTCGCACTGCATCGGGATGAGGACCGCGTCGGCGGCGGTGAGCGCATTGACGGTGAGCAGGCCGAGCGACGGTGGGCAATCGATGAGCACGTAGTCGAACTGCGGCGCGACTGGCCCGATGAGCGCCGCGAGCCGCCGTTCGCGCTGCGGGAGCGGCGCCAGCTCCACCTCCGCGCCCGCGAGCTCGATCGTCGATCCGACGATCGAGAGCCGCGGCACCTCCGTGGACAGGATCAGGTCGCCGAGCGTGGCGGTTCCGATGAGCGCCTCGTAGATCGAACGCCGGAGCGTGCCCCGATCGAGGCCGAGCCCGCTCGTCGCGTTGCCCTGCGGGTCGAGATCGACGATGAGGACCCGGTCCCCGGCGAGGGCGAGGTACGTCCCAAGGTTGACGACGGTCGTCGTCTTCCCGACGCCCCCCTTCTGGTTGGCGCAGGCGATCGTCTGGCCCACTCAGGAACCACGGAGGAACGGGGTCACGATGGTGAATCTTACCATCGGGACCCGCTTTCTCTTCGGCCGACCGACGGCCGAGAGCGGCCGGTCGGGGGATTCGGGACGCGATCCATCGAGCCATCGTCGGACCACTCTGCCAGGCACCCCTGCACGCCTACGTAGCTGCGACGTGTCGGCGATCGCGTCAGGCTGCGTGTTGCACGTGCAACATCGCCTCGGCGGTCGACACGCGGCGAGGCGACCGACCCGGACACCCGGACGGGTGTGCGACAGATTTGTAGGTGCTGACGGTCAGGCCGCGGTCGTCTGGTTGTGGATGCGCCCCCAGACTTCCTCCCAGCGGCCGCTCGCCTCCTGGCAGCGCAGGCTGACGATGCCGGCCGCGCCGCGCACGCTCCAGCGCATGCCGGAGAGCTTCAGCCGCTGGCCGATGACGGCCTTGCAGCCGGCCTCGACCGCGCCGGACCCGGCGAAGTGGCCGAGTGCCCGGAAGTGCGCGTAGCGCATCCGCTCGGCGTTGGTCTCGAAGTAGCCGAGTGCCTTCTCGACCTCGCGGGTCTGCGCGTCGGGGAGGGAGAGGTTCCTGGTGGTGGCGAGCAGCGCCGGAACGTCACCGCGGTCGAGGTCGGCCAGCCGCTCGGCGAGCCAGCCCGGAGCGTCGTCGCCGAGGGTGGGCGCGACCAGCGCGCCCAGCGCGTGGACGTGCTCGCGGGCGTGGTAGAGGTCGACGATCTGGGTCGCGCCCGGGAAGTGCAGGTCGGCGAGACGCCAGATCCAGGGCGCCCCGTCGCCGAGCACGACGAGTTGCTTCGCCGTCTCCGAGCCGCGCCGGCGCGCCTCGGCGTAGACGAGGGCACCGAAGTGCTCGACGGGCTCCAGGGTGGCGAGGTAGCTCGAGGAGCCCGGGTCGCGGATCGGCTGGCCGGCCTCGTCCAGGCCGGCCTGGGTGAACAGCACCCCGAGTTTCGCCTCGCGGGTGCGGGCCCGCCCGTCGGGGTACTTGCCGGCCCGCCCCGCGGTGTCGGCGGGCACGGTGGGGACGCCGGTGCCGTCGATCGCCAGGTAGAGCTTGGCCACCGGGGGGGCCGGAGCGAACGGGACCAGCCGACCGGCGAGCACCGCGGCCGCCTCCCGGTCAGCAATCGTGACGAGGACCTGTCCGTCGGCCTCCGCGCTGCGCTCCACCCGTTTCGTGGTCAGCTCGACCCCAGCCAACTCGGCCAACAGCTCGCTGGCCTGGGCGAACGGCGCCGCCGCACCCACCCGGGCCACCATCCTGGCCAGCCCCGGGGACAGCGAGGCCCCGGTGACGCCGAGCTCGGTGTCCCTCGGCACCACCCCGTGGCCGCACGCGGTGCAGTGGTAGTAGGCGCGCCGCAGCTCGACCGGCCCGAGCACCGTGTCGAGGGCCTTGGTCCGATAGGCGACGAACGTGGCCTGATGGCCCGACCCGCAGTCGATGCGCGTCCCGCGGTGGCCGGTATCGAGGGCCAGCAGCTGCTCGAGCAGCGAGCCGCCGAGCCTGGTCATCGCGGTCCGGATCGCCAGCTCCAGCGCGGCCAGGCCCTCGGCGTCGCCGGCGGCGAGCGAGCTTGCGGCCAGGGCGGCCAGCCGGTGCTACCTCGGCGGCGAAGTCCGCCCCGAGGCCCGCGTAGAGCCCCCTTTTTCGGGCCCCATCGCGCCGTTCCTCGCCGGCTCGCCCGCGGCCAGCGGGGAGATCGGCCGGGCATCGCAGATCGCCTCGTTGACCGCCACGATCTGGTGGCTGAGCGCGACGAACTCCTGGTAGTGAGCCAGCTCCCGGCGCACCTTGTCCACCTCCGGGCCCGCCGAGAGCTGACGCCCCTTCGTCGGGCCACCGGCCACCGAACGGGTCCACAGGTGCCGTGGCCCGTGGCCGGGATGCGCAGGCGCCGCGCAGGCGCAGTTCGGCTTGCCGCAGCGGCGGTAGTTCTCGGTGAGCGAACCGCGCCGGAAGTCGCCGACGTCGGCGAGCTCGGCGTGGAGCCGGGCCCGCTGCTGCTCGAGGTCTGGGAGCGAGCGCTGTGCCACGGTGCGGTCTCCTGTCCGGGGTCTGGTTGCGGCATCAACAACCAGACTACCACAGACTACGCTCGCCTCTCGAGACACCTACGTTTTCGTCGCACACCCGACCCGGACTTGACAGGCCGTCCACAACTTGACAGGCCGTCCGTTGCCTCCACCGGAGGCCCGACCTATACTCCGCCCGACGTCGTCGCCACCGTCGTCGCGGTCGACCGGACCCACTGACGCGCGACCCTGGCCAATGCCGAGGATCGACCGTCATGAGCCTGACTCTCGCTGCGGTCGGCGCTGTGGTGGCCGCGCTCTTCGACACGAGCATCGCACCATACCTCCGGATCGGGGGAGCACAACCCGATCTCGTCCTCGTCTTCGCGGTGATCTGGACGATCGTCGTGGGGTTCGAGGGCGGCCTCACCTGGGCCTTCGTCGGAGGGCTCCTCATCGACCTTCTCGCGCCCCGGCCGCTCGGTTCGACGGCCTTCGCGCTCCTCCTGACGGTGGGGGCCGTCGCCCTCGGCGGGCGAGTCGTCACCCGAGGCCGCTATGTTCGGCCGGTCATCGCCGTCCTGTTCGGCAGTCTGATGTACACGTCGCTCTATCTCCTCATCACCCGAGCGCTCCGGGGACCGGTCCCCCTCGGCGAAGGTCTGGCCGCGATGGTTCCGACCGCGCTGTTCGACGCGGCCATCGGAGCGATCGTGGGACCGCTCGTCGTCCGGCTCCACGCTCGGCAGGCCGAGCGTGATCGGGTGGACTGGTGAACTCGGTGACCGGCGAAAGCCCCGCCGCCGACCGTCGGATCCTGCGATTCGTCGCCTTCGGGGTGGTCGTCGTCCTCGCGGTCTCGGGCCTGACGAGTCGCCTGTTCTTCCTCCAGGTGACGAACGTCGCTGTGGGCGTCCGCCAGGCGACCGCGAACACGACGGTCCAGGTCGCGATCCCCTCGACGCGCGGCCTCATCTACGACCGCCTCGGGCGACCGCTCGTCGTGAACGACCCGAGCTACGCGGTGAAGATCCGGCCGGCCGATCTCCCGAACACGGAACGCGACCGCGTCGTCGCGCAGCTCGCGACGCTGCTCAAGATGAACGTCGGGGACATCAACGCGGCGATCGACGGCAGCCCTGGCTCGCGCTACGACCTGGTCCGGATCGCCCAGGCTGTACCGAAGGCGACCGCGGATCTCATCTCGGAGGAGGGATCGAGCCTCCCCGGGGTCGTGGTCGCCGTGGAAACGCAGCGCCGCTATCTCGACGGACCGCTCCTCTCCCAGATCCTCGGCTACACCGCACCGATCGACGCGCAGGAGCTGAGCGCGCTCCAGGGCCAGGGCTACCTGTCGGACGATCTCATCGGCAAGACGGGCGTCGAGGCCGTCTACGAGCAGCAGCTCCGCGGGACCTACGGCACGCAGACCGTGCAGCGGGATGCGTCGGGTCGACTGCTCCAGGTCCTCGAGACGAATCAGCAGGCCGTGCCGGGCGATTCCCTCCGGCTCACGATCGACGTGAGGGAGCAGGAACTCGCCCAGAAGGCGGTCGACTGGGCGCTCAAGACGGCGAACCTCAAGAGCGCGGTGATGATCGTCGAGAACCCGCAGACCGGCGAGATCCTCGCGATGGTGAGTGAGCCGACCTACGACAACAACGCCTTCGCGACCGGGATCAGCTCGAAGGCCTACCAGGCGCTCCTCAACGCCCCGGACCAGCCGCTCCTCAACCACGCGATCGCCGAGCAGTTCCCGCCAGGGTCGACGTACAAGCTCGTGACCGCGACCGGGGCCCTTGCGGACAGGAAGATCACGCCGACCGAGACGCTCCACACCGCCTCGTACATCATGATCGGCAACACGAAGTTCTGGGACTGGCATTCGGGTGGCTTCGGCGACATCAGCCTCCAGGACGGCTTCGCGTTCTCGAGCGACACGTTCTTCTACCAGGTGGCGATGCGCCTCGGCGTGACCCGTCTGGCCTACTGGGCGTCGCAGTACGGCTTTGGGCGGCCGAGCGGGATCGACCTGCCGGGCGAAGTGTCCGGGATCGTCCCGACCGAACAATGGAAGCAGGACACGTTCGGCCAGCCGATGCAGGAGGGCGAGCTGGCCCAGGCCGGCATCGGCCAGGGCTACGACACCGCTACACCGCTCCAGCTGCTCGATGCCTACTGCGCCCTCGCCAACGGCGGCACCCTGTACCAGCCCCAGGTCGTGCGCGAGATCCTCGGCCCGGACGGCTCCATCGTCCGGCCGTTCGCGCCGAAGGTGATCCGCAAGGTCCCGGCGCCGACCGCCGATCTCCAGATCATGCGGCTCGCCGCCCGCCAGGTCGTCGAGAGCCGCATGACGTACAACCTCGTCGATCTGCCGATCGTCGTCGCCGGCAAGACCGGCACCGCCGAGTTCGGGGTTCGGGACAGCAAGGGCCGCCTGCCGTTCCACGAGTGGTTCGTCGGCTTCGTCCCCGCGCACGGCGATGTGAGCAAGCCCGACTCGCAGCTGGCGGTCGTCGCCTTCGCCCAGGACGCGAACACGGTCGGCAACGTCGCGACGGAGATGGCCAAGTACTACCTGCAGCTCCACTACAACCTCAAGGTCGATCTTCGCCTGCCGGCCCTCCTCGCGAAGGGCAACTTCTATGGCGGCAACTGACATGCGTCACGGCGGCGGCTGATGGGCGTCCTCCGGGTCGAACCCGCTCGCGCCCAGCAATGGGCCGCTCGTTCCATCGGCGCTGTCTGGCGGGCCTACGACCTCCAGCTCACGATCTACGCCCTGCTCCTCGCCGGTTTCGGACTGGCGATGGCGTACAGCAACAGCGTGGAGAGCGGCGTCGCCGTCCTCGCCCCGGGTTCGACCTTCGTTCGGGGACTCATGTGGGCCGGGCTCGCGATCGTCGTCTTCACCCTCGCGACCGCGTTCGACTACACGTGGTTCCGGACATTCGCCTGGCCGCTCTACTTCGTGAACCTCGGGATCCTCGTCCTCTCGCTCGCGATCGGCGACGGACTCGGCGGCGCCGCCCGCTGGGTTTCGATCGGGCCGTTCCAGGTCCAGTTCAGTGAGATCGCGAAGATCCTCATGATCATCGTCCTCGCCAACTACCTCGCTCGCCGGCAGGGCTCGCTCGATCGCCCCTGGCCGATCCTCGGAGCGTGTCTCCTCGTCGGCCCGCCGATGATCCTCGTCTCCCTGCAGCCGGATCTCGGGACCTCACTCGTCTTCGGGGCGATCCTCATCGGGATGCTGTTCCTCTCGGGGGCGAGTCTCCGCTGGCTCGGCGCGCTCGTGGCCGTGATCCTCGCGGCGATCCCGATCGCCTGGACGTACGTCCTCCGCGACTACCAGAAGCAGCGGCTCATCAGCTTCCTCGACCCCGCCGCCGACCCCCAGGGTTCGGGCTTCCAGCTCCTCCAGGCGCAAACGGCGGTGAGCTCGGGAGGGCCGTTCGGCAAGGGCCTCACGAACGGGACCGCGGACGGCAGCTTCCTTCCGGTCCAGACGACCGATTTCGTCTTTGCCAAGCTCGGTCAGGAGCTCGGATTCATCGGCGCCCTCGTCGTCTTCCTCCTCTTCTGCGCGCTCATCTGGCGAGTCCTCGTCGCCGGCTGGCGCTCCCGCGATCCGTTCGGGCTGCTCGTGGCGGCCGGGGTCGGGTCGATGATCTTCTTCCAGTTCGTCGTCAACGTCGGGATGGTCATCGGGCTCATGCCGATCACCGGTATCCCCCTGCCGTTCGTCACCCATGGCGGCGCTTCGCTCATCAGCCTGGCCTTCGGGCTCGGCATCCTCCAGAGCGTGAACATCCGCCAGATGCGCGCGGAGTGGTGACAGGCTGATCCGGGACCGTGGGCCCGGTCGTCGGGCCACTCGTCCAGGCGTATCGCACGCCCCCCATCCTGACTCCGTCGGTCAGACCACCTCCGCAGCCCGCCCGCCGTCCCTGATCCCGAGCCGACGGAGGACGAGGTCGCTCGTCGTACCCTGGACGAGGAGGGTGAAGAGGGTCACGCCGAAGACGATGCCCTGGAGGTGAATCCGCTCCGCCAGGTCCGCCGGCAGCGACAGGGCGAGGGCGACCGCGATGGCGCCGCGCAGGCCGGACCAGAAGAGGACGTGCAGCCAGCCGATCGGCATCGGGGGCCCGTGCCGCGCGCGGTGGACGAGGCGGTCCGCGCCGCCGAGGAGCCCGTACACGACGACCGCGCGGGCGAGCAGGATCCCGACGACGCCGAGGGCGATGGCGGGCGCGTCCGTCGCGAGCTGGCCGACGGTGATGGCGAGTCCGATGAGGAGGAACACGAGGGCGGTGAGGAGGAAGGCGGCGAACTCCCACGTCGCGTCGAGCGCGTCGAACGTCCGGCCCGCGATCCCGATCCGCCGACCGTACGTTCCGAGGACGATCCCGGCGACGACCGTGGCGATGATGCCCGACTGTTGGAGCCGATCGGCGAGCAGGTACGTCCCGTAGGCGAGGACGACCGAGATCGCCAGCTCGACGAGGTGATCGTCGGCGAACGCGATGATCCGGGTGGCGACGACGCCGAGGAGCACCCCGATCGCGGCGCTGACCACGACGATGGACGTGAACGAGACGACGGCATCGACCGGCGATGTCGGCGTCCTGAGCGCGGCGACCGCGAGACCGAACACGACGATCGCGGTCCCGTCATTGAAGAGGCTCTCGGCCTCGACGAGCGTTGAGAGGCGTCGGGGCGCATGGAGCGCCCGGAAGGTGGCAACCACGGCCACCGGATCCGTCGCCGACGTGATCGCGCCGACGATGAAGGCGAGGCCGAACGGGAGCCCCGTGAGCGAGAGCAGGAGGGCGACGGTGACCGCCGAGATGAGGACGCCGGGCACGGCGAGGACCACGACGCCGAGCGACGTCCGGCGCAGTTCCTCGATGTCGAGCCGGTAGGCCGCCTCGAACACGAGCCCCGGGACGAGAACGACGAGGACGAGCTGGGGTGTGATCGAGATACGCAGTCCGGGCCCGATGGCGGCGATGCACAGACCGAGGACGACGAGCGCCACGCTGTACGGCAGGCCGAGGCGGCGGGCGACGAGCGCGACGATCGAGGCCGCGGCGACGAGCCCGACGAACAGCTCGACGATCCGGAGGGTGGCGTCGTCCGTCATCGACGCCGGAACAGGCCGCGGCGCTGTGCCGCTTCGGCCGCGGCGGTTCGTCGTCGGCCGGTGCGACGGAGGATCGCGTCGATCTCCTCCCGATACGGCCTCCCGATCGGCGTCCGGTCCAGCCACTCGACGTATTCGAGGTCGGCGCGGCCGATCTCCCCGAGGGACCAGCCGGCATAGCGCCCGAAGTTGAGGACGCTGCCCGACGCGTTGCCCGGCGGCGGGCCCACTGATCCGGCGCCGTCCGCGGTCCGCTCGCTCGCGCTGGCCGCTCCGCGATCCACCGCCGCCCGGATCCGGTCGTACTCCCGTCTGCGCTCAGGATCGCCGACGATCTCCCACGCGCGATTCAGCCGCGCCATCCGTGCCGCGGCGTCCGGCCCCACCGCGACGTCCGGATGCCACTTTCGCGCCAGACGCCGGTAGGCCGCCTGGATGACCTCCGGGTCCGCCTCCGGATCCACCTGGAGGGCTTTGTAGGGATCGAGTGGTTGGCCCGCCTCGGCTTCCCGGTTGGTCATGGGGCCCTGTCCGCGGTCGGGTTCGCGGTCGTCCCGCCACCGGCCTGGCGGTCGATGGCCGCCGGACCGAGGCGTCGGAACAGGTGACGGAAGATGTCGCGGCCCGTGGCGGCGATCGGGAGGGCGAGGATCGCGCCGAGGAGGCCGGCGATGGCGCCGCCGAGGATGAGGGCGAACATCACGGCCGAGGGATGAAGCTTCACCGCCCCGCCCTGGATCTTCGGGACGAGGAGGTAGTTCTCGAGCTGCTGGATCGCGAGGGCGAGCAGCAGCGCCGCCAGGGCGGCCTGGGCGCTCGCCGTCGCCCCGAGGAGGACGAGCGGGACGGCCGCGATGATCGGGCCGAGGATCGGGAGGAGCTCGAGCAGCCCGGCGAGGATGGCGAGGAACAGGGCGAACTGGGAGAAGATCGGATCGACGACCTGGCCGAGGAAGACGAGGCCGAGGAACGTCGCGAGCGAGACGGTGGTCCCGAGGACGATCTGGCCGCGGACCCACTGACCGAAGACCCGCTCGGCGATGCGGATGACCGCCCAGACGTCGTCGCGCCACTCGTCGGGCAGCGAGCGATCGAAGGACCGGGTGAGCGACGGCAGGTCCTTGAGGAGGTAGAAGACCCAGACCGGGATGATGAGGTACCCGAACGTCGAGGCGACGAACGCCGCGACCGAGTTGAAGACCGGCAGGACATCGCTCGGGTTGAACGTGGTCCCCCGACCGACCTGGGCGAGGAACTGGTCGACCGTCGCCCGGACCGGCGCGGGGATCTGGAGCGACTCGTACGCCTGGCGGAGCCGCACGAGCTGGTCCTGGACGAGCGCCGCGAGCTTCGGCGTGTCGCCGAAGAACTGCCCGACCTGCTGGACGAGCGGCGGGATCGTGAGGTTCAGGGCCGCCACGACCACCGCGACGAGGACCGCGTAGAGGAGGAGGATCGCGAGGCCGCGCGGCAGGCCGATCCGGCCGAGCCGCTCCACAGCCGGGTCGAGGAGATAGACGAGCAGGAGCCCGACGATGAACGGACTGAGCGCGTCCCGGCCGAGGTAGAGGACGAACGCGAGGGCGACCGCGGCGACGATGACGAGGGCGACGCGGGGGGTCGGCCGCCGGAGCCGATGGCCGCCGCGACCCGGCACGGCCGCGTCCGACGGGGCGGTGGGGACCGCAACGGATCGGGAGTGGGCGTCCTCCACCATCGTTGGCGCAGACTACCAGACGTGACCTCCCGGACCGCGGCTCGATGACCGGGATCCGCCAGCGCTGGCGGCTCCTCATCGCCTCCCTCGCGAACGTGGACGCACCGCTCGCCGGGGCGCTCGTGACGGACTGGGAGGCCGCCGTCGTCCGGTCGGGTCTGCCGGTCGCGATGGCCGAAGGCGCGACGCCGCGACCGCGGCTGTGGTTCGGTCCGCCCCTGCCGGCGGGGATGGCTGGCGAGCGCGAGCCGCTCGATCTCGGGCTCGCCGAGCGGCGCCGGATCCATGAGGTGCGTGAGGCGCTCGCCGGCGTCCTCCCCGCCGGTCTCCTGCTCGCCGACCTGTACGACGTCTGGCCGGGGGCGCCCGCGCTCACGGCATCCATCGCGGCCGCCGACTACCGGATCATCGTCGGCGTGGACAGCGGCGATCCGGCAGTGCCCGGTGCCCTCGCGGGGGCGATCGCCGCGCTCGTGTCCGCGGACCGGATCGCAGTCCCAAGAGAGAAGGGCGGGCGGACGGTCGAGATCGATATCCGCCCCTCGCTCATCGCGCTGCGATCCATGGCGATCGAGGCCCGCCCCGCGGACACCGCGGACACCGCGGGGAGCGGCGAGTTCGGTCTGTGGATGCGCCTCCGGCTCGGCGGCGATGGTCCGATGGGGCGGCCGGCGGAGCTGGTCGCCGCGATCGCCGCGCGGACCGGCCGCGCGATGCGGATCCAGCAGGCGATCCGCGAACGGGTCGTCATCACGGGTGACGAGCCGCTCCCCTCGTGAGCGTCTCGATCGGCCGGGTGAGGGTCCCGATCGGCGTGGTGTGCCAAGCGGCGGACGTGGTGCGCCGGCGTCCCTGCCGTACACTGGGTGCTCCAGTGATGACGGATGACCGGGGATGACCACCAGCACGAAGTCCGGCCAGACGGACGGGCTCGCCCTGTCGACGCGCGACCTCCACAAGCGCTATGGGAAGCGGGTCGCCCTCGCCGGCCTCGACCTGTCCGTCCCGGCCGGCGTGGTGTACGGCTTCCTCGGGCCGAACGGAGCCGGGAAGACGACGACGATGCGGTTGCTGACCGGACTCATCCACCCCGACTCGGGACGCATCGAGATGCTCGGCCGGCCCTTCGGGCGCGGTGACCGCCATCGGCTCTTCGAGGTGGGAGCGCTCATCGAGTCGCCGGCCTTCTATCCGTACCTGTCCGGACGCGACAACCTGCGCGTCCTCGCCGCGACCGGCGCCCGCGTACCGCGCCGCCGGATCGACGAGCTGCTCGAGCTGCTCGGTCTGACGGCCCGGGCGAGCGACGCCGTCTCCCGCTATTCGCTCGGGATGCGCCAGCGGCTCGGGATCGCGGCGGCGCTCCTCAGCGACCCCCAGCTCCTCCTCCTCGACGAGCCGGCGAACGGGCTCGATCCCGCCGGGATCGTCGCGATGCGCGACACGCTCCGCTATCTCGCGTCGAACGGCAAGACGGTGTTCGTGTCGAGTCACATCCTCGGCGAGGTCCAGCAGCTCGCCGACGTGGTCGGCATCGTGGCCGGCGGGCGCCTCATCCGCGAAGGCCTCATGCGGGACCTCCTCGAGAGCGAGGGGGTCGTCCGCGTCCGGGTCGCGACCACCGAGCTCGAGCGTGCCAGCGGGGTCGTCGCCGGGACCGTCGGCACCACCCCCACCGTCCAGGAACATGGCTCCGCCAGCGGGGCGGACGCGGCGGAGATCGCCTGGCTGAGCGTGGCCGGCGGTCGCACGGAGGCCGTGCGGATCAATCGCGATCTCGCGGCAGCGGGGATCTTCGCCTCAGGTCTCGAGACCGGGAGCGACCTCGAGACGCTCTTCCTCGAGCTCACCGCCGATGCGTCGACGCCCGGCGCGGCCACGCCGGCGGATCGGGCAGGTCGCGCCGGCGCGGCCGCGGCGAGCGCCCTTCCGAGCGGATGGGGGAGCGGCGCGTGAGAGTCTTCGCCTCCGGGCTGCGCAAGCTCGCTCGACGGATGGTCACGTGGATCAGCTTCGGCCTCCTCGTCGGCCTGCTCGCCCTCATTCTCCTCGCGGTGGGGGCGACCGCGAAGCAGCAGCCGACCGAGACGGGTCGGTCCGCGGCGCTCCTGCTCGTCACGTTCCCCGGTGCGTATTCGTTCGTCCTCTCGTTCGTCCTCGGGCTCGGCGGCCTCTTCGCCGTCATCTACGGCGCCGCCATCGCGGGCTCGGAGTGGAGCTGGGGCACGCTGAAGAACGCCGTCGCGCGCGGCGAGAGCCGCAGCCGGTACATGGTCGCCACGTTCGTCGCCGTCGCCGTCTTCCTCGGCCTCGGCCTCGTCCTCGCCTATCTCGTCGGCGTCGTGGTCGCGTTCCTCGCCGCCGGGCTTGCGGGAGTCTCGACGAGCGGCCTCGGCGACGCGGCGACCATCGGCCGGCTGCCGGACGAGCTTGCCCGCGGCTGGCTCGCGGTCGCGGAGGCCGGCGCGCTCGGTTTCGCCATCGCGACGATCGCGCGGTCGCAGCTCGCCGGGATCGGGACGGGCATCGGCGTCTACTTCGGGGAGCAGTTCGCCGGCATCTTCCTGCCGGACATCGTCAGGTACCTCCCGTTCAACGCCGCGAATGCGGTCATTCCCCGGGCGACCACCGGGGCGAACGGCGGCGGCATCGCCGATCCGCTGCCGCCCGACCAGGCAGTCATCATCGTCGCGGCCTGGCTCGTCGGCGCTCTCATCGTCGCGGCCGTGTTCACGGAACGGGCCGAGATCAGCGGCTGACCGTGGCCCGCGGCGCCGCGGCAGCCGCGCCACGGTTTGACGGTCCGCGTGGCGGACGCGTACACTCCGCCTCCCGCGCCTGGAGACGAAGGGCGCATCGGCATGTCCAGCCGCGCCCGGTTCGCCCGCCGGCAGCCGCACGACCTGAGGATCCATGTACGCAGTCATCGAGACCGGCAGCAAGCAGTATCGCGTCGAGGTGGGGACCGAGCTCGAGGTCGAGCTGCTCGAGGTCGAGCCGGGCCAGACGATCACCCTCGATCGGGTGCTCCTCGTCGCGGACGGCGAGACCACCGCGATCGGTCGGCCTGTCGTGGACGGCGCGACCGTGAGTGCCGAGGTCGTGCGGTTCGATCGCGGTGACAAGGTCATTGCGTTCAAGTACCGCCCGAAGGCGCGCCGGCGCGTGAAGAAGGGCCATCGCCAGGAGCTCACCATCCTCCGCGTCGCCGACATCGTGTTCGGCGGCAAGAGTGCGGCGGAGGCGGTGCGGAAGGCCCAGGCGGCGGCGAAGACCGAGCGACAGCGCCTCGAGGAGGCCGCCGCCCGGCAGGCCGCGGAGGACACTGCGCTCGCGTCCAGGCTCGCTGCCGATGCGGCGAAGGCCTCGGCAGCGACGGCGAAGGCCGCGACGACCACGAAGGCCGGCTCGACCGCGAAGGGTGCGACGACGAAGGCCGCGACGAAGGCCTCGACCGCGAAGCCCGGCTCGACCGCGAAGGGTGCGACGACGAAGGCCTCGGCCGCGAAGCCCGCCCACACGCCCGCCACGGCACGCACGAGCACACCGAAGTCGGGCAAGCCCGCGACCGGTGCGCCCGCCAAGGGCCCGCGGACCCCGACCGCCGGTGACGCGCCGGCTGCGGACGCGCCGAAGCGCCCGCGCACGAAGAAGGACACGTAAGCCCGATGGCCCACAAGAAAGCAGGCTCCAGCTCGAAGAACGGCCGCGACAGTGTCGGCCAACGGCTCGGCGTCAAGGTCGGCGACGGACAGCTCGTCCCGGCGGGCTCCATCATCGTCCGGCAGCGCGGGATGACCTTCCTCTCCGGCGCCGGGACCGGTCTCGGCCACGACTACACCGTCTTCGCGACCGTGACGGGTCGCGTGAAGTTCGAGCATGCAACGAAGGCGAAGAAGCGCATCCGGGTCGTCCCGGACGGCCTGCCCGCCCGACCGGTCGCCGCCGCCACGGCTGAAGCGACCGTCTAGCCAGCCCGGCGTCGGATGACCGACGCCATACCGACCGACCACCGGCGGGAGCGACCCGTGCGGACGGCGGCGGAGGAGAACCCCGTGAAGACCGGCATCCATCCCACGTACCACCAGGCCGTGACGCATTGCGCCACGTGCGGCTCCTCGTTCACCGTCGGCTCCACCCGGCCCGAGCTTCGGGTGGACGTGTGCAGCCAGTGCCACCCGTTCTTCACCGGCAAGCAGACGATCATCGACACCGCCGGTCAGGTCGAGCGCTTCCAGAAGCGGCTCGAGCGCTCGACGCGAGCCTGATCGTCCGGTCATCGAGCCGCCCGGCCAGCCGGGCCGGCGGCGGGGCCGGGTAGACTTCCGCCATGCCCGGCTATGCGTACGGTGGTCAGGCCCTCATCGAGGGCGTCATGATGCGCGGCCGCGACGCCATCGCGGTCGCCCTGCGGGCGCCGGACGGCCGGATCGTCACGGCGACGGAACGTCTCGACAGCGGTTTCCATGGGCGCGCCTCGTCGCGCTGGCCGCTCGTCCGGGGGCTCGTCGTCCTCTACGAGACGCTTGTCGTCGGGACGCGCTGGCTCGTCCGGAGCGCCTCGGTCGCGGCGAGCGGGGAGGGGATCGAGCTCGGCCGTGGCGCGGTGGCCCTCATGCTCGGATTGACGCTCCTCTTCGGCATCGGCATCTTCTTCGTCCTGCCGCTCGTGCTCGCGAGTGCGGCCGCCGGCAGCGCTCAGAACGGCCTCGTCCAGCATCTCGTCGAGGGACTGATCCGGGTCGGCCTGTTCATCGGCTACCTCCTCCTCATCTCGCGGGCGCCGGATGTCCGTCGTGTCTTCCAGTACCACGGCGCGGAGCACATGTCGATCCATGCGCTCGAGGCCGGCGATCCGCTCGTGGTCGATGCCGTCCGACGCTATCCGACGGCCCACCAGCGCTGCGGGACCGAGTTCCTCGTCATCGTCGTCGCGCTCTCGATCCTCACCTTCTCGCTCGTGGGCAGGCAGGAGCCGCTCGTCATGGTCGGCAGCCGGATCGTCCTCATCCCCGTCATCGCCGCGGCGGGCTATGAGCTCCTCCGCTGGGGCGCCCGCCACCGGGCCAATCCCGTCGTCCACGCGCTCTTCCTGCCGGGCATCTGGGTCCAGATGATCACGACCCGTCAGCCGACGGACGACATGATCGAGGTCGCGATCGTCGCGCTCGAGGAGGCCCTCCTCGCCGACGGCGCGACGGTGCCGTCCGGCAGCGCCGAGTTCCCGCGGGCGCCGCTCGCGATGCTCCCCGGCGCAGGTCCCGCGCCCGCGGTCGACATCCCGGACCCGTTGTCGACCGTCGCCGTCGACGACGCGATCCGCTGAGCCCGCCGGCTCGATGAGCGCGATCGACGCCAAGCTCGCCGACATCGCCGGGCAGTACGACGCTCTGAATGTCGAGATCTCCCGACCGGAGACGCTCAGGGACCCCGATGCGCTTCGCCGGCTCGGGCGCGAACTCGCGCGGATGGAGCCCGTCGTGGGGGCCTACCGGCTGCTCGAGGCGACCCGCCGGGAGCTCGCCGGAGCTCGTGAGATGCGGGAGTCCGAATCGGACGATGACCTCCGGACGATGGCTCGGGACGAGGTCGACCGCCTTGCCGCGGCGGAGGCTCGCCAGGTCGACGAGCTGCGGATGCTCCTCCTCCCCCGGGATCCCAACGACGACAAGAACGTCATCATGGAGATCCGCGCCGGCGCCGGCGGCGATGAGGCGGCCCTCTTCGCAGCCGAGCTCCTCCGGATGTACCTACGCTATGCCGAGCAGCATCGATACCGGACGGAGCTCATCAACGTCAATGAGACGGGTATCGGCGGGATCAAGGAGGCGATCGTCGAGATCGCCGGGGACGGCGCCTATTCGCGGTTGAAGTTCGAGAGCGGCGTCCATCGCGTCCAGCGGATCCCGGCGACCGAATCGTCCGGCCGGATCCACACCAGCACGGCGACCGTCGTCGTCATGCCCGAGGCGGAGGAGGTCGAGATCGAGATCGACGAGGATCGTGATCTCCGGATCGACGTCAAGCGGTCGTCCGGTCCGGGCGGCCAGAGCGTCAACACCACCGACTCGGCCGTCCGGATCACCCACCTCCCGACCGGCCTCGTCGTGGAGATCCAGGACGAGAAGAGCCAGCACAAGAACAAGGCGAAGGCGCTCGCCGTCCTCCGATCGCGGCTCTACGACCGCCAGCTCGCGGCCCAGCGGGCGGCCGATTCGGCTGCTCGCAAGAGCCTCGTCGGCGGGGGCGATCGGTCCGAGAAGGTCCGGACCTACAACTTCCCCCAGGATCGGGTGACGGATCATCGCATCGGCCTCGACCTCTCGAATCTGCCGGGGGTCCTCGAGGGCAACCTCGACCGCCTCATCGACGCGCTCATCACGACCGACCAGGCGGATCGGCTCGCGAATCTCGTGGAGGACGGCGCGGCCTGACGCCCTCGGCGGGCGACCGTTCGGGTCGGCGCCGACGAGCGGACCGCACCGCGTCGCACCACATCGTGTCGACCGTCGCCGAGCTGCTCCGGACTGGAGTGGACCGCCTCCGCGAGGCCGGGTCCGAGAGCCCCCGGATCGATGCCGAACTCCTCCTCGCCCGCGCGCTCGGGGTGGAGCGGACCGCCGTCCTCGCCCACCCGGAGGCGCCGGTCGCCGATGGCCAGCGCGCGTCCTTCGCCGCGGACCTCGAGCGACGGGCGGGCGGCGAACCGGTCGCCTATATCCGCGGCTTCAAGGAGTTCTTCGGCCTGGCCCTCTCATCCGACGCTCGAGCGCTCATCCCGCGGCCGGAGACCGAGCTTCTGGTCGAGCTCGCCGAGCATGAGACGATGCGCCGCCTTGTCGCGTCACCGCGACCGCCGGGCACCCCGCCGCTCCGCATCGCCGACGTCGGGACAGGGAGCGGCACGGTCGCCGTCGCGCTCGCCGTCGCCCTCCGCCGCCGACGGAGCCTCTCCGACGTCGAGATCCTCGGCACGGACCTGTCGCCGGAGGCGCTCGACCTGGCCCGCGAGAACGCCGTCGGTCACGGCGTCGCCGATCGCGTGCGGTTCGTCGAGGCGGACCTCCTCCCTCCGGTCGTCCCGCTTCCGTTCGATGTCGTCGTCGCCAACCTCCCATATATCCCGACGGCCGAGATCGCCGGACTGCCGGTCGCCGCATCGTTCGAGCCACGGCTCGCGCTCGACGGCGGCCCCGACGGGCTCGGCGTCATCCGCGCACTCCTGCGGCGGCTGCCGCAGACCGTGACGGAGGCCGGCGTCGCGCTCCTCGAGATCGGCGCGGACCAGGCGGCGGCGATCGTGGACGCGGCCGCCGAGTCCGTCCCGGGCTGGCCGTGCACCGTGGAGCGAGATCTCGCGGGTCAGCCACGCGTCGCCCGCATCGGTCCAGCGCCGTCCGAGCCGTCAGGCGGGCCGGCCCGTGGTTGAGTCGCGCCTGCCGATCGGCCTCGTCGTCCTCGACATCGATGGAACGCTCGTGGGTGCCGACCTCGTGCTCGGGGAACGGACGCGAGCCGCCGTCGCGGCCACGCGCGCCCACGGCGTCCACGTCGCGATCGCGACCGGCCGCATGGCGTCGAGCGCGATGCGATTCGCTGAGGCGCTCGGCCTCAGCGACCCGCTCATCGCCTACCAGGGGGCGCTGATCCGGGCGATGCCGGCGGCGGTCGATCCGCAGGGACGGCGTCCGGTCCTCGGGCGCCTGCTCGTCCACACCCCGATGGCGGCCGAGATCGCCCGGGAGGTCGTCGTGTGGTCGCGCGACCATGGCCTCGACCCGCACCTCAACCACCTCGAGCGGTTCATCCTCCGGGCGGACGACCCGAACGCGGACGATTACTCGAGCTTCATGGGTGCCCGGGCCGAGCTCGTTCCGGACCTCGTGGCCGCGATCGGCCACCCGATCACCAAGGTCCTCGCTGTCGGCGACGAGGCGTCGATCGCCGCGGCCCTCCCCGAGGCGCGGCGGAGATTCGCCGGACGGGCGACCGCGACGATCAGCCACCCGCGCTTCATCGAGTTCCTCGCCCCCGGCGTCTCGAAGGGCCGCGCAGTGCGCTGGCTCGCCCGTCGGCTCGGCGTCCCGCTCGCGCAGACGATGGCGATCGGCGACCAGTGGAACGATCTCGAGATGATCGAGGCGGTCGGTCATGGCGTCGCGATGGCCGGCGCTCCCGCTGCGGTGATCGAGGTGGCCCGCCATGTCGCGCCGCCGGTGGAGGTCGAAGGCGTCGCCACGATCCTCGAGAGGCTCGTGGTCTCTCGAACGGGGGCGGCGTGACCGGCCCGCGCGTGGTCGAGGATTCGGACGCCGGTCGCAGCGAGGCGATCCGGGTCCTCGAGGCCGGCGGCCTCGTCGCGATCCCGACGGACACGGTCTACGGCCTCGCCGTCCATCTTCGAACGGCCGGCGGCATCGAGCGCCTCTTCGCCGCGAAGGGGCGCCCGCCGGACAAGGCGATCACCGTGCTCGTCGACGCGCTCGACCAGGTGGAGCGGCTCGTGGAGCTGCCGGAGGCCGCGCTGACCCTCGCGGCCACGGGCTGGCCGGGCGGACTCACCCTCGTCCTGCCGCTCCGGCGCGCGGCGCGCCTTCCGCGGGCGTTGACCGCCGACACGAGGACCCTCGGCGTCCGACTGCCGGACCACGCGACGCCCCGCGCCCTGGCTCGAGCCGTTGGCCCGCTCCCGACGACCTCGGCCAATCGCTCCGGGGAGCCGGATGCCCACGACGCGGCAGAGGCCGCCGCAGCCCTCGGGGCGATGGTCGATCTGGTCCTCGATGGCGGCCCTGCCCGGGGCGTGGCCCCGTCGACCGTCGTGGACTGCACGGTCCGGCGTCCGCGGCTGCTCCGCGCCGGCGCGATCTCGCCGGCGTCCCTCGCCGCCGCGCTCGACGCAGCCGGCCTGGCCCACGACCTTCGCGGCTAGGAACGTAGCCGGGTCGCGATGTGGCACGATACCGGGCGGGGTCCATCGGCCGGGCGAGGGACGGCACGCCAGATGAGGATCAGGACATGGTGCTGACCGGCTCGACGGAACTCGCGTGGGCGCGGATCGCGGACATCGACCCGGACCTGTGGGCGGCGATGGAGGGGGAGCGAGCGCGCGAGCACGACAAGATCGAGCTCATCGCGAGCGAGAACTACACGTTCGCGGCCGTCATGGAAGCTCAGGGTTCATCGCTCACGAACAAGTACGCCGAGGGGCTGCCGGGCAGGCGGTACTACGGCGGCTGCGAGTTCGTGGACGTCGCCGAGCGACTCGCCCAGGAACGCGCCCTGCGCCTCTTTCCGGGCGCCGAGCACGTGAACGTCCAGCCTCACAGCGGTGCCCAGGCGAACATGGCCGTCTATCTCTCGACGGTGAGTCCGGGCGACCGGGTCCTCGGCATGAAGCTCGACCAGGGCGGCCACCTCACGCACGGGATGGCCCTCAACTTCAGCGGCCGCTACTTCGAGATCCATGGCTACGGAGTCCGGCGGGACACCGAGCGGATCGACTATGACGCGCTGGCCATCCAGGCCCGCGAGGTCCGCCCGAAGCTCATCATCGCCGGTGCGTCCGCCTATCCGCGGATCATCGAGTTCGAGCGGATGGCGGAGATCGCCCATGGCGTCGGCGCGCTCCTCTGGGTGGACATGGCCCACATCGCCGGGCTCGTGGCGGCGGGACTGCATCCCAGCCCGTTCCCCCACAGCGACCTCGTCACGACGACGACGCACAAGACGCTCCGCGGGCCGCGGGGCGGGCTCATCTTCAGCCGCAGGGAGCTGCCCTCGACGGCGGACCCGGCCGCTTATCCGATGGTCAGGCCGAACCTCGCGGCGACGATCGACCGGAGCGTGTTCCCCGGCGTCCAGGGCGGGCCGCTCATGCACGTCGTGGCGGCCAAGGCCGTCGGCTTCCAGCTGGCCCTCACGGACGGCTTCCGGCGGGACATGGAGCGCACGATCGAGAACGCCCGCGTCCTCGCCGAGACGCTCGCCTCGAACGGCGCGCGGCTCGTGAGCGGCGGCACCGACAACCATCTCATCCTCGTCGACGTCACGCCGCTCGGGGTGACGGGCCGGGAGGCCGAACGACTCCTCGACGAGATCGGGATCACCGTGAACAAGAACGCCATCCCGTTCGACGTGAACCCGCCGAACATCGCGTCCGGGATCCGGGTCGGCACCCCTGCCGCCACGAGCCGCGGATTCGGCCCTGCCGAGATGCGCGAGATCGGGCGGATCATCGTCGCTGCGATCGCCAGTCGGGACGAGCCTGCCGAGCAGGCTCGGCTCGCCGCCGAGGTCCGCGAGATCGTGGACCGGTTCCCGGTGCCGGGGCTCGCCCGGGCGTGACGCCGCCGTGAGATTCGCCGTCGGCGCGGCGGAGGCGCTGCCGGTCCTTCTCGGGGTCCTCCTGCTCGCCGGTGTTCTCTCGTTCGGGCTCACGCCGCTCGTGCGCCGCTTCGCCCATCGCCTCGCGCTGCTCGACCTGCCGGACCAGCGCCGGGTCAACACGAGCCCGGTGGCACGCGGCGGCGGGATCGCGGTGGCGGTCGCCTCGATCGTGGCGATGCTCGCCTTCCTCGTCATCAACCGCGGCGAGGGCGCACTCCGGCCGCCCACCACGATCGGGACACCGGAGCTGACCGCGCTCGTGGTCGGCGGCGCACTCGCAGCCCTCGTCGGGGCGCTCGACGACCGCTGGCAGCTCCGCGCCCGCTGGCAGCTCGGCGGTCAGCTCGCGGTCGCGGTCGTGGCCGTTGCGTTCGGTGCGACACCGGACGTCATCAACAACCCGCTCGGCGGGACCATCGCGCTCGACGGTCCGATCGCCGTGGTCTTCGCCGTCGTGTGGATCCTCGGCATGATCAACAGCATCAACTTCATCGACGGGCTCGACGGCCTGTCGTCCGGGATCGGACTCATCGCCGCGCTCACCCTCGGGCTCATCAGCCTGACCGTGGCGGTGGGTCCGGAGGGTCAGCCGTTCGTGGCCGCGCTGTGCTTCGCGCTGGTGGGTGCGCTCGCCGGATTCCTGCGCTGGAACTTCCACCCCGCGACGATCTTCGCCGGCACAAGCGGCGTCATGTTCATCGGCTACACCCTCGCCCTCCTGTCGATCCTCGGCTCGGCGAAAGTGGCGGTCGCGCTCCTCGTCCTCGGCGTCCCGATCATCGACACGTTCTGGATCATCGTCCGCCGGATCGCGGCACGCCGATCGCCGTTCACGCCCGACCGCGGCCACATCCACCATCGACTCCTCGACCTCGGCCTGTCGCACACGCAGACCGTCCTCCTTATCTACGGCATCTGCGCCGTCCTGGGGGTGCTCGCCCTCACCCTCCCGGCGGCGGGCCAGGTGGCGTCCTTCCTCCTGTTCCTCGCCCTGTCCGGCCTCGCCCTGTTCGTCGTCACCCGGCGCGAGACGGATCGCTCGCGGCGGGGTCAGGCGGGCTGAGCACGTGCCGCCGCGTCGCCGGGCCCGTGCCCGCACGCTGCCACATCCGCCGACACAGCGGCCCGACCTCCGATCGGCAGCTGCTATACTCCGCCCGCCGTTGTCAGGGAGCCCATGATCGAGCCTGGTCAGGCGGGAGCCTACCTCGCCCTCTTCTCCGAGATCGGGATCGTCCTCCTGGTGACCACCCTGGCCGGCGCCCTCACCGGGGACTGGATCGATCGACAGCTGGGGACCTCTCCGGCGCTCGTCATCGGCGGGTTCCTCATGGGCGCGGGAGTGGGAGCGTGGGCGATGTACCGTCTCGTGACACGCTTCCTCGCCCGGTTCGAAACACCAGCCCGGCCGACCGCCCCGGACAGGCCGACTGACGAAGACTGAGCGACGCGGCGGTCACGCTGCGTCCGTGAGTGGAGCCATCGTTGTCGAGCGATCCCCGCCCAACCGCCGCCGCGAGCCCATCCGCGACGACCGCCGCGACCAGCGCGATCGCTGTCGCGACCGCGGACGATGCGGCGTCCACACGGCCGAGCTTTCTCCGACGCAGCCTCTGGCGCTTCGTCCTGCTCGTGATCGTCCTCGACATCGCGGCCTTCTTCCTGGTCCCGCCGTACCCCAAGGATCAACCGGGCCAGTCCATCACCGGGATCAGCGATCTCATCGGCGCCAACCTCGAACTGCCGGCGCCCCATGTGGTCTGGGACCTCGCGCCGAACTCCGCCGTGGACCCGAGCGCCATCCTGTCGTTCCACCCGAGCATCTCCGCCCCGATCTTCACGACCTGGCTCGTGATGGCCGCGATCCTGCTGTTCGGCTACCTCGCCACCCGGCCCATGACGGACATCCCCGGCCGGCTCCAGAACTTCGTCGAGATGACGTTCGAGAAGCTCGAGGACTGGGCCGTTTCCCTCGGCGGTGAGCCTGCCCGCCGGCACATGTCCATCTTCATCGCGTTCTTTCTCTTCATCCTCGTCTCGAACTGGAGTGGCCTCATCCCGTTCTTCGGCAAGATCGAGGCGCTCCGGGCACCCACGAGCGATGTGAACGTGACGATCGGGCTTGCCCTCGTCGTATTCGTGTATTTCCAGGGCCAGGGGTTCCGGACCCTGGGCGTGCGGGCCTATCTCGGCAAATTCTTCGTCTTCAGCGGTTTTCGGGAGGGGATCGGCGCGGGCCTGATCGCCCTCTTCGTCGGGCTCATCGAGCTCATGCTCGAGTTCATCAAACCGGTCACGCTGTCCATGCGTCTCTTCGGCAACATCTTCGGCGGGGAGGTGGCGCTCGGGGTGATCACCGCCCTCTCGATCGCCGCCGCGCCCGCGATCATGATGCTCCTCGAAGGGGTCCTCAACTTCGTCCAGGCGCTCATCTTCTCGACCCTCATGCTCATGTACACGGTCATCGCGGTCGAGAGTCACGGCGAAGAGGCGCACGCGGCTCCCGCCTTCGCCGACCTGCCGGAAGGCAGCCTCGGCGCGCCGCTGTCGGGGGTGCAGCCCGCCCACTGATCGGACCAACGCCACGGCACGTCACCACCCACCCAGGTCCGGTCGAAGGCCGGGCGCAGGAGCCGGTCCAGGCCGGCGTTCTAGGAGGAAGAATCAATGGGACCACTCGGCGCAGGCCTCGCGGCCCTCGGAGTCATCGGGCCCGGCATCGGCATCGGCATCCTCACCGGCATGGCCGCGGCGGCCATCGGCCGCAATCCGGATGCGACCGCGAACATCCGGGCGACGTTCATCCTCGGTGCGGCGTTCGCCGAAGGCCTCGGCGTCCTCGCGATCGTCGTCGGCATCCTTGCACTCGTCCTCAAGTAGGCGGCACGGGACGGTCGCGTGAACCCGCTCGCCCTCGCCGGACCGCCGCTCCACGCCGTCGCGACGCAGGCCGCCGCGGCCGCGGGCACGAGCGCGGCCGGCCTTCAGATCAACTTCTTCTGGGTGATCGTCTCGTCGCTCAACTTCCTCCTCTTCCTCGTTCTCCTCAACCTCCTGTTCGGACGCTCGCTGAGCCAGATGCTCCGCTCGCGGCGCGAGCGGATCGCGCAGGGCCTGGCGGACGCCGAGCAGGCGCGGCTTGACCGGGCGAACGCGGAGCAGGAGCGACTCTCGACGCTCGCTGAGGCGCGCCGCGAGGCCCGCGAGATCCTCGATCGCGCCCAGAAAGTCGCCCAGGAGACGCGTGACGCGGACATCGCGGCCACGCGTGAGGAGCTGGACCGCCTGCGTGAGCGGGCGACGGCGGAGATCGAGGCGGAGAAGCAGCGGGCGGTGGCTGACCTCCGCGCGGAGGTGGCCGACCTCGCGCTCGCGGCCGCCGGCAAGGTCGTCGGCGCCTCGATGACCGGCGAGCTCCAGCGGCGCCTCGTGGAGGACTTCCTCCGTGAGTCGGCGGCGAACGGCTCGCGGAACTGACGAGGACCGCGACGATGGCTCGACCAGGGAGCGCCGCCCGACGCTACGCTGAAGCGGCGTTCGAGCTCGCCGCCCGCGACGCAAGCCACGATCGATGGGCGACGGACCTCGGACTCGCCGCCGCGATCGTCTCGGACGCGCGCGTCGCGCGCGTCGTCGACAACCCCACCACGCCGCTGGCGGACCGCGAGCGGCTCCTCACTGAGCTGCTCGGCAGCCGGATCGCCCGGCCCGCCCTTAATCTCGTCCGGCTCCTCGACACGAGGGGCCGGCTCGCTCTCCTGCCGGCCATCGCCGCGGAGTTCGGTCGGTCGCTCGACCGGATGCGCGGCATCGTGGCCGCGACCGTCACGAGCGCCACGCCGCTCGAGACGGATGAGACCGCCGCGCTTCAGCGACGGATCGAGGCGATGACCGGCCAGACGGTGCGCCTGGCCACGGCCATCGACCCTGCCCTCATCGGCGGGCTCACGGTCAGGCTCGGCGACCGGATGATCGATGCCAGTGTGCGGGGCCGCCTCGAGCGGCTCCGCGATCAGCTCGTGGCGGGAAGCCGCTAGGGCCCACGCGCCGGATGCCGGCGCATCAACGGGCCGTGCTGCCCGACACGAAGGATCGGAGAACCCATGGCCATCCGCTCAGACGAGATCACGAGCATCATCAAGTCCGCGATCGACGCGTTCGACACGGCGACCGAGACGCGGAGCGTCGGTACGGTCGTGGAGGTCGGCGACGGCATCGCCCAGATCTACGGGCTGGACGGCGCCCTCTCGTCCGAGCTCCTCGAGTTCCCGAACGGGATCCGCGGCATGGCCCTGAACCTCGAGGAGGAGACGGTCGGGGCGGTCATCCTCGGCAACGCGACGGCGATCAAGGAGGGCGACACCGTCAAGACGACGGGTCGGGTCGTCGAGGTGCCCGTGGGCCAGGCGCTCCTCGGCCGGGTCGTGGACCCGCTCGGTCGACCGCTCGACGACAAGGGCCCGATCGCGACGACGAAGACACGACCGGTGGAGCGGATCGCCCCCGGCGTCATCGTGCGGCGCTCTGTCGACACCCCGGTCCAGACCGGGATCAAGGCGATCGACGCCCTCATCCCGATCGGGCGGGGCCAGCGTGAGCTCATCATCGGCGACCGCCAGACCGGCAAGACCGCGATCGCCGTCGACACGATCATCAACCAGAAGGGCAAGAAGCTCGTCTGCATCTACGTCGCCATCGGCCAGAAGCTCTCGACCGTCGCGAACACCGTCGCGACCCTCGAGAAGTACGGCGCACTCGAGCACACGATCGTCGTCGTCGCCGGGGCGGAGGACCCCGCGCCGCTGCAGTACCTCGCCCCGTACGCGGGAGTGGCGATGGGCGAGGAGATCATGGAGGTCGGCGTCGAGGTGGACGGCGAGCTCGTCAAGGACGCCCTGTGTGTCTACGACGACCTCTCCAAGCACGCCTGGGCGTACCGCGAGATGTCGCTCCTCCTCCGACGCCCGCCCGGCCGCGAGGCGTACCCCGGCGACGTCTTCTACCTCCACAGCCGGCTCCTCGAGCGGGCGGCACGACTCAACGAGGCGAACGGCGGCGGTTCGATCACCGCCCTGCCGATCATCGAGACGCAGGCGGGCGACGTCTCGGCCTACATACCCACCAACGTCATCAGCATCACGGACGGCCAGATCTTCCTCGAGACGGACCTCTTCAACGCCGGCCAGCGCCCGGCCCTCAACGTCGGCATCTCCGTGAGCCGGGTCGGCTCGGCGGCCCAGACCAAGGCGATGAAGAAGGTCGCGGCGCCCCTGAAGCTCGACCTCGCCCAGTACCGGGCACTCGCCGCGTTCGCCCAGTTCGCTGCGGACCTCGACAAGGCGACCCGCGATCAGCTGACCCGGGGGGAAAAGCTCTCCGAGGTCGTCAAGCAGGCGCAGTACCAGCCGCTCCCGGTGGAGAAGCAGGTGGCGATCCTCTACGCGGCGACGAAGGGCCAGCTCGACGACGTGCCGACCCCGCGGGTCAAGGAGTTCGAGATCCAGTTCTACCGGTTCCTCGAGACCGAGCGAGCGGCCGTCCTCGAGGAGCTCGGGCGGACGAAGGCGCTCACGGACGACCTCGAGAAGGCCCTCGACGAGGCGCTCGTGGCCTTCCGCCAGAGCTTCCTGGCCTAGGCCGGACGAGCGGAGCGGGATCGGCGCATGGCGAGCCAGCGGGACATCCGGCGGCGGATCGGGTCTGTCCGGAACATCAAGCAGATCACCCGGGCGATGCAGTTCGTCGCTGCGTCCAAGCTCAAGCGCGCCCAGGACGCGACACTCGCGGCTCGGCCCTACGCAGAGAAGATCGAGGAGGTCCTCGCCGACGTGGCGGCCGTCCTCGGCGACGACGCCCATCCGCTCCTCGGCGAAGGGGCGGGCGACCGCCGCCTCCTCGTCCTCATCACCCCGGACCGGCCGCTCGCCGGACCGCTCACCACGAACATCGTCCGGTTCATCGCCCGCGAGATCGCGGATCACCCGGGCGACCTCGCCCTCGTGACCGTGGGCCGCAAGGGCCGCGACGCGATGCGCCGAGCCGGCGTCCCCATCGAGGCGCACTTCCCGAGCTACGGCGACCGGCCCACGTTCGCCGACATCGTCCCCCTCGCCCGACTCGTCACGGACGCCTTCCGCGACGGCGAGGCCGGCCGGGTCGACATCGTCTACAGCCATTTCGTGTCCACGCTCACCCAGCGGCCGACGCTCGACCCGCTCTTTCCGATCGTGCCCCGGCCGGACACGGCGGGCATCCCCGGCAACCAGTTCATCTGGGAGCCGGATCCCCGGGCGGTCCTCGAGCTGCTCATCCCCCGCTACGTCGCGACCCGCCTCTTCCAGGCGGTGCTCGAGAGCAAGGCGAGCGAAGAGTCGAGCCGGATGGTCGCGATGAAGAACGCGACGGAGAACGCGGAGGACCTCATCGAGGACCTCACCCTCTCGTACAACAAGGTCCGGCAGGCGAACATCACCCGCGAGATGATCGAGATCGCAACCGGCGCCCAGTCCCGCTGAGGCGCCCCCAGGAGGCAACGACGAGCATGGCGACCGCCACCAGCACCGCGACCGGCCGGGTGATCCAGATCACCGGTGCCGTCGTGGATATCGAGTTCCCGGCCGGCGCGCTCCCGGCGATCTACAACGCCGTGGAGATCGAACGACCCGCAGGTGAGCCGCTCGTCTGCGAAGTCCAGCAGCACCTCGGCAACAACTGGGTCCGGACCGTGGCGATGACCACGACGGACGGGCTCGCCCGGGGCGTCCCGGTCCGCGACACCGGCGCTCCGATCAACGTCCCAGTCGGCGAGGTGACCCTCGGTCGCGTCTTCGACGTCCTCGGCCACCCGATCGACCTGAAGGGGCCGGTCGGCGCGAGCCGGACGCTGCCGATCCACCGCGAGCCGCCGCCCTTCGACCAGCAGACCACGGAGGTCGAGGTCTTCGAGACCGGGATCAAGGTCATCGACCTCATCTGCCCGTTCCGCAAGGGCGGCAAGATCGGCATCTTCGGCGGGGCCGGCGTCGGCAAGACGGTCATCATCCAGGAGCTCATCCGGAACGTCGCCCAGGAACACGAGGGCTACTCCGTCTTCGCCGGCGTCGGCGAGCGGAGCCGCGAGGGCAACGACCTCATCGCCGAGATGACCGAGTCGGGCGTCATCGCCAAGACGGCCTTTGTCTTCGGCCAGATGAACGAGCCGCCGGGAGCCCGCCTCCGGGTTGGTCTCACGGCGCTGACGATGGCCGAGTACTTCCGCGACGAGGAGGGTCGCGACGTCCTCCTCTTCATCGACAACATCTTCCGCTTCACCCAGGCGGGCTCGGAGGTCTCCGCCCTGCTCGGCCGGATGCCGTCCGCGGTCGGCTATCAGCCGAACCTCGCCACGGAGATGGCCGGCCTCCAGGAGCGGATCACGTCGACGAAGAAGGGCTCGATCACCTCCCTCCAGGCGGTCTTCGTCCCGGCGGACGACTACACGGACCCCGCCCCGGCGACCACGTTCGGCCACCTTGACTCGACGATCCGTCTCGAGCGCTACATCACCGAGCTCGGCATCTATCCCGCCGTGGACCCGCTCACCTCCACATCGCGCGTCCTCGACCCGCTCGTCGTGGGCCAGGAGCACTACGACATCGCCCAGGAGACGAAGCGGGTCCTCCAGCGCTACCGCGATCTGCAGGACATCATCGCCATCCTCGGCATCGACGAGCTGTCCGAGGAGGACAAGTCGACGGTCGCCCGGGCCCGACGACTCCAGCGTTTCATGAGCCAGCCGTTCTTCGTCGGCGAGGTCTTCACCGGCCGGCCCGGCAAGTACGTCGCCATCCGCGACACCGTCGCCTCGTTCAAGGAGATCCTCGAGGGCGACACCGACGCGCTCCCGGAGCAGGCGTTCTTCCTCGCTGGCACCCTCGACGACGTCCGCGAGAACGCGGCGAAGCTGGCTGGCTGAGATGCCGCTCACGCTCGACATCGTCACTCCCGAGCGCCTCGCGTACAGCGGCAGCGTGGACAGCGTCCAGCTCCCGGGCTCGGAGGGCGAGCTCGGCGTGCTGCCCCACCATGCGCCGCTCATCGCCGCCCTGGGGGCCGGCGAGCTCCGCATCCGGCATGGCGGCTCCGAGGAGTCGTTCGCGGTCTTCGGCGGCTTCGTCCAGGTCCTTCCGGACCGCGTGGTCGTCATGGCCGAGAGTGCGGATCTCGCATCGGAGATCGACCTCGAGCGGGCGAACGAGGCACGTCGCGAGGCGGAACGCGCCCTGAGCGACGGACCCCACGACGGCCCGGACCTGGCGGCAGCCCGGGCCGCCCTCCGCCGGGAGCTCGTCCGGATCCGCGTCGCCGAACGGCGTCACCACGAGGGCTCGCGGCACCGCGGCTGACGCGGCACCGCGGACCCCGCTCGTTCAGGGACACGACGACGATGGCCGACGCACGCCCGTTCCACTGGGAATACCGACCCGAGCCGGTGGAGCGGAGTGCCTTCCGGATCGAGGGCGGCCGGCCATTGAACGGCACGGTCCCGATCAGCGGGGCGAAGAACGCCGCACTCAAGCTGCTCGCCGCCGCGACCCTCACCGGCGAGCGCTGCCGCTTCACGAACGTCCCCGAGATCGAGGACGTGCGGGTCATGGCGGACACCCTCCGCGACCTCGGCGTCGTCGTGGACCATCCGGACTCGAACGTCTACGAGGTCGCCTCCGGGGACGTCGAGTGGCTCTTCGTGCCGCTCGAGGCGGCGGCGAAGATGCGGGCGAGCTTCATTCTCCTCGGGCCCCTCCTGTCGCGGTTCGGACGGGTCATCATCAGCAACCCCGGCGGCGACCGCATCGGGCGGCGGCCGGTCAATCTCCATGTCGACGCGATGCGCGCCCTCGGAGCGGAGATCCAGTACCGGAACGGGTACTACTTCGCCCGTGCCCCGGGCCGGCTCCGGGGCGGCGACGTCCGCTTCCCGTTCGTGTCCGTCATGGGCACGGAGAACGCGATCCTCGCCGCCGTCCTCGCCGACGGCCACACGACGATCCAGCCGGCCGCCCGCGAGCCCGAGGTGGACGATCTCATCGCCTTCCTCCGGAAGATGGGCGCGGACGTGGAGCGGATGGGCCCGGACACGATCGAGATCGAGGGCCGGAAGCGTCTCCGCGGCGCGGAGCACCGCGTACTGCCGGACCGGATCGAGGCCGGGACCTTCGCGGTGGCGGCGGCGGTGACCGGCGGCCGGGTGACGCTCGAGGGCGTGGAGACGGCACCCCTCGCCGCCTTCCTCGAGATGCTCGAGGCGGCGGGCGTCGGCGTCGAACGTGGAGCGGGCCGGATCGTCATCGCCGGCCATGCCGGCGCCGAGGCCGACTATCGGGCGGTGGACGTCACGACCGCGCCGTATCCGGGCTTTGCCACGGACCTCCAGCCGCCGACCTGTGTCCTCCTCAGCCAGGCGCACGGGACGAGCCACGTCCATGAGGCGATCTTCGAGGACCGTCTCGAGTTCCTCGACGAGCTCGGCCGGATGGGTGCGGACATCACGATCGAGGACTCCCATCACGCGACGATCGCCGGGCCTCGCGAGCTCCACGGAGCGGAGGTGGAGATCGGCGACCTGCGGGCGGGTGCGTCGCTCATCCTCGCGGCCCTCGCGGCCCGCGGCATGACCACGATCCACGGCGCGCACCACGTCCACCGGGGGTATGAGAACATCGAGCGGAAGTTCCTCGATCTCGGAGCGAGGATCGAGCGCGTCGCAGAAGGGACCGCAGTCAGCAGCCCATGAAGATCGGCATCGACCTCGGCACGGCCAACGTCCTCGTGTACGTCCAGGGGAAGGGCATCGTCATCCAGGAGCCGTCCGTCGTGGCGGTGAGCGACGACAACCGAATTGTCGCCGTCGGCGAGGAGGCCCGCCAGATGATCGGCCGGACACCCGGCAACATCCAGGCCATCCGGCCGATGAAGGACGGGGTGATCGCCGACTACGTCATCACGGAGGCGATGCTGAAGTTCTTCATCGGCAAGGCCACCAAGGGTCGCATCGGCTTCTCGCGACCGGAGGTGATGATCAGCGTCCCGGCCGGCGTGACGTCCGTCGAGAAACGCGCCGTTCGCGACGCCGCGCTCAAGGCCGGCGCGAAGGAGGCGTACCTCATCGAGGAGCCTCTCGCGGCGGCGATCGGGGCCAACGTCCCGATCAGCGGCCCGTCCGGGAACATGGTCATCGACATCGGCGGCGGGACCAGCGAGATCGCCGTCATCGCCCTCGGCGGCATCGTGGTCTCGACCTCGCTCCGCGTCGGCGGGAACAGGTTCGACGAGTCGATCGCCACGTACATCCGCAAGAAGTACAACCTCATGGTCGGCGACCGGACCGCCGAGGAGGTGAAGATCCAGATCGGCACCGCGCTGCCGCTCGAACGGGAGCTCCAGATGGAGGTCCGCGGTCGCGACCTCATTGCTGGTCTGCCGCGCACGATCCCGATCACGAGCTCGGAGGTGATGGAGGCCATCGAGCAGCCGCTCCAGTCGCTCGTCACCGCCGTCCGCGGCGTCCTCGAGCAGACCCCACCCGAGCTGAGCTCGGACATCATCGACAAGGGGATGGTGATGTCTGGCGGTGGCGCACTCCTCCGCAACATCGACAAGCTCCTCACCCAGGTGACCGGCGTGCCGTGCCACGTCGCCGAGAACCCCCTCGACTGTGTCGCCCTCGGCACGGGCCTCGCCCTCGAGCACTATGACTTCTTCAAGAAGTCGCTCGTCCAGGCGGTCTGAGCCGCGCCGGTCATGGCCGACGCCCCCGCGTTCATCGATCTGCACTGCCATACGAGCGCGAGCTTCGACAGCCTCGCCTCGCCGGCCGCGGTCGCGGGTGCGGCCGCCCGGCGCGGGCTGACCCACCTCGTCATCACGGACCACGATCGCATCGACGGTGCCCTCCGGGCCCGGGACGCGGCGCCGGTGGGCCTCACGGTCATCGTCGGGGAGGAGGTGCGGACTGCCGCGGGCGATCTCATCGCCGCATTCCTCAAGCGCGCCGTGCCGCCCGGTCTCCCACTCGCCACGACCGTGGCGATGATCCGAGACCAGGGTGGGCTCGTCGGCGTGCCACATCCGTTCGACCGACACCGCGGATCGCTCGGCCAGGACGATGGCCTTGCCGCCGTGGTGGGGCTCGTCGACTGGATCGAGACGCACAATGCCCGCCTCATCGGTTCCGGCAACGAGCGAGCGGCCGTCTTCGCCCACGACCACGGCCTGCCGGGGGTGGCCGTGTCGGACGCCCACTCGACCCTTGAGGTGGCGGTCGCGTACACGGCCGTCCGCGGCGACCCGTCGAGCCCGAGCGGGCTCCTCGCTGCCCTGCCGAGCGCTCAGCTCGTGCTCGGCCGCGCCTCGTACGCGGTGCGCCTCATCACCCCTGTCGCGAAGCTTGTCCAGCGCGCACGGGGCAACGGACGCGTGACGACGCGGCCCGCATCGTGATCGACTCGGCGGAGCCCCGTCCGGAGGCCGACGGCACCCGGGAGCCGGATCCGGGCGCGGACCAGCTCTCGCTCGGGCGCCGCCTCCGCCAGCCCCGGACCATCATCTCGCTCGTCTTCCCGATCCTCCTCCTCGCGCTGTTTGCCGCCAATCTGCCCGGGTTCCATCTCGAACAGTTGCCGGCCAAAATCCTCGGCGCGAATCCGGCCCTCCTGCTTGCTGCATTCGTCGTCTTCTATGCCGGCTTCCCCCTCCGTGGCTACCGCTGGGCGATCCTCCTCCGAGCGACCGGCTTCCGTGTCGCGGTGGTCGACGCGACGGAGATCATCTTCATCAGCTGGCTCGTCAACTGCCTGGTGCCGGCGAAGCTCGGTGACGTCTATCGGGCCTACCTCCTCAAGATCAACAGCGCCGTGTCGCTGTCGCGGACGTTCGGCACCGTGTTCATCGAGCGGATCCTCGACCTCTTCGCCATCACCGGGCTCGGCCTCGCCTCGGGGTTCGTGAGCTTCCGGAACGGCCTGCCGACGGCGGTCCAGGCGGTCTTCGCCATCGGCGTTGGCTTCGTCGCCCTCCTCGCGCTCGCCCTTCTCACGATGCGGAACTTCGGGCGCCGCATCCTCACCCGGCTGCCCCTGCCGCATCGATTCGTCGAACTCTACGATCGCTTCGAGGAAGGCGTCTTCTCGGCGATCGGCCTGCGAGGACTGCCGCGGCTCCTCTTCGTGACGGGGCTCATCTGGTCGACGGAGGCGATGCGGCTCTTCCTCGTGGTCGAGGCACTCGGCTTCCCGAACGTCCACCTCGGGATCAGTGGCGCGTTCTTCGTCGCCCTCACCGGCTCGCTCCTCACCGCCGTGCCGCTCACCCCGGCGGGCATCGGCGTCGTCGAGACGGGCGTGATCGCCGTGCTCACGGTCGCGTACGGGGTGCCGCAGACGGAAGCGCTCGCCATCACCCTCGTGGACCGGGCGATCAGCGTCCTCTCGATCATCGTCATCGGGTCGATCGTCTACGCAGTCTCGCCGAAGCGCCGAGGCGCCGGGCTTCGCCATCCGGACGGGAGCGTGGCCACCGCCTGAGGGCGGGTGGCGCACGTCCGGATCGTTCGCGACCCCACCGGGCCGCTCCGGCGATACCCCGCCCGCCGCTCCGAGCCGGTACGAACGGGGGATACAGGGGGGACGGTCCACGCTCGATAGTGGCCGCACGAGGACCACCTCGACCGCGACCACGGAGCGCCCGAACGGCACGATGACGATCCAGAACAGCCGCGCCTTCAACGAGTGGCTGCGCGGTCAGCTCAAGGCCAAGAAGATGTCGCAGCGGCAGCTCGCCCAGCAGTCTGGCGTTGACCACTCGACGATCTCGCGTCTCATCCGTGGCGACCGAATGCCGTCGCTCGGGACCGCGACGAAGCTCGCCCGCGGCCTGCGCGAGCTTCGAGAGGACGCCGACACGACGCAGTATCTCGGCCTCATCTCGGCCGGACCCACGAACCCCACCGCCCGCGTCGAATACGCCCTTCGCGCCGACGAGGCACTGGGCGAGGTCCAGGTCCGGCAGATCATGGAGTACTACCTCGCCGTCCGGATGCGCCGCTTCGGCCGGCCGTTGCCGCCGGCGAACACGGACAATGCGCCGAACCGCGCCCAGGATCGCCCCCCGATGCGAGGCTACGGAGCCTCCGCGCCGAGCGCCGGGGTTCCGGTGACCGCCGGCGCGGGGCCGCAGCCACGGATGATCCCTACCCGAACCCTCAGCCGACCGACCGGCCGGACGCAGGGACGCTACTAGCACACCACAGGGCACGACCCGGTCGCCTCCACGTCCGGGTCTCGGGGACAGCGAGCGCCGGCCTCGGGGGGGGGCCGGCGTTCGTCATGCCCGGGCGCCAGCGACCGGGCTCACCGACCGGAGCCGGGCAGATAGACCGAGATCGTCCGACCCGGTGCGGCAACGAACCGATCGGCGAGACGCGGCTCCCCGTGTGTGGTTGAGCTCGTCATGGTGGCGAGGAGCGCACGCTCGGCCGGTCCGCCGCAGTCCGCCACGAACAGCGAATCGCAGACCACAACGATCGGCCCGGCGGGACCGCCGATCGGAACCCGATCCGTCACCGTCGCCCCGATGCGGCGGAGCGGGAAGAGATACGCCTCGGGCGTCTTGAACGCCGGCAGGCTGGCGATGAAGGTCGGCCGCGTGCCGGTCGATGCGGCGATCCGTCCGGCTGCGGTCTCGGCGGCGGGATAGCCGCCATCCGCCGCGACACCGGGCGGCCAGTGGACGACGTTCCAGGTCACGAGCGCCACGACGAGGGCGACGGCGCCGAGCTTCCCGGCGCGCTCCACGGTCGACTGCCCGCCGAAGGCGACGGCTGGCCGTCTTCGGACGACGATCTCCTCCGCATCGACCGGTCGACGCCGCCACATCGCGGCCGCGCCGAGCCCGACGACGACGAAGACGAGCGGGTCGAGGAAGGCGTGGTAGTGATCGACCGGCAGCGGGGTGACGGACGCGAGGCCGGAGATCGTCAGGCCGAGAACGAGGCAGCTCCAGAGCAGCGTGCCGCCGATCCATCGGACGAGCGCGCGCTCGGGGTCGGCGGCCATGCGGGATCGCCACACCGCGATGGCGATGACCCCGACCGCGGCGGTGACGCCGACGGCAAGCGCGTCGGTCAGGAGTCCGGTGAGGGGCCAGGCGAGGATGCGGAGCGAGACGAAGACCAACCGGACGAACGGTCCAGCCGCCGTGGCCTGGCCGCCACCCACGAGGAAGGCGACCGCCGCCCGGGTCTCGTGGAACCCGCTCTGGAGCTCCGAGACCGCGAGGGGAACGTAGGTAAGGATCACCAGGCCGATCGCTCCCGCGGCGACCCACGCAAGCGCCGTCCGGTCGCGGCCGGACCGGCGCCGCAGGTCCGCGACGAGCCACGCAACGAGTGGCGGCAGGAGGACGGCACCAAGGACGTGGCATTGCATCGTCGCCGCCTCCGCGAGGGCGACGAGGAGCCACCACCTCGCGCGCCGTGTCGACCAGGCCCGCCATGCCGCCGTCACGGCGAGCGCGCTGGTGAACGCGACGAGGTTCGGGTTCCAGATGAACGTCGACTCGTCGATCGCGGTCGCCGAGACCGCCATGAGGCCACCGGCGACGACGCCGGCTGCCGTCCCGCCGACCGCCCGAGCGAGTCCGGCGACCAGTCCGACCGCCGCTGTCCCAAGGACGGCGATCTCGAGGACGACCATCGTGGGATCGCCGCCGCCGAGCCAGGCCGCCGGCGCAAGGAGGTAGTAGTAGAGCGCACCGTGATGGAAGTCGCCGATCGAGGTCGGAGGACCGAGGAGCGGCCACACCCCGTTCTGCACGAACCCGGTGAGGACGAGCAGGTCGTGACCCTGGTCGGCATCCCATGTGCCACGTCCGGCCAGGCCGTCGAGTCGAAGGACCGCGGCGAGCAGGACGAGCGCGCCGAAAGCGATCGGCCAGGCCCAGCGATCGGAGACGACGACCCGCCGGGATCCATCCACCCGGATCACGCGGGCTCCTCGCGTGGTGCCGTTCGAGCGCGGCTGCCGCGGAGCGCGAACGCCTCCGGCGGGAGCGGTTCGAGTGGCTCTCCGGCGGCGATCGCGTAGGCGCGCGCGATGTTGACCGCGTCGTAGCCCTCGTCCATCCCCGGTGTCTCGAGGATGTACGTCACGCGGCGGAGCCGCGGCGCGGTGAGCAGGTGTCGGAGGCCCGGGACGCCGATCGTTCCGGCGCCGAGATGCTCGTGGCGGTCCGTCCTCGAGCCCAGGCCCGTCTTCGAATCGTTGAGGTGGATCATCGCCAGCCGGTCCAGGCCGACGCTCGCATCGAACTCATCGAGCAGCGCCTCGATCGTCTCCGGCCGTCGGAGATCGTGGCCGGCACCCCACAGGTGGGCGGTGTCGAGGCAGAATGCGACGCGGCCCATGTCCGCTCCGCGTCGGGCGATCGACTCGAGGACCGCCGCGAGCTCGCCGACGCTCACCCCGATCCCGCCGCCACCGCCCGCCGAGTTCTCGAGGACGATGATCGCGCCGTCCGCTGCCGCGCCGTCCGCGGCGTCGCCCCCGGCTGCGTCAAGGGCTCGCGCGATCCCCTCCCCGACCCGATCGATCCCGGCGTCCAGCCCGGTCAGCTTGTGCGAACCGACGTGAACGTTGACGAAGCGGGCCCCGAACGCGACCGCCGCCCGGAGCTCGCTCGCGAGGACGGCGATCGAGCGCTCGCGGAATTCCTCCTCGGGGCCGGCGAGGTTGACGAGGTACGCGGCGTGGATCGCGACCGGCCGGATGTCGAGTTCATCGAGACGTCGACGAAAGGCGGGCAGCTCGCGCGGCGGTTCGGTCCGCCGGCGCCAGGCGGTCGGATTGTCGGCGAACACCTGGAGCGACCGGGCGCCGATCGCCGAGGCGCGCTCCACTGCCCCCACCATCCCACCCCCGAGCGGCAGATGCGCGCCGAGCCGGCGGTCGTCGGGGAGGGTGGGCGACATCGCGCCGCATCGTACCGCAGGCGCGCGCCCCGGCCGACCGGCAGATCTCCCCGGTCCATGCGCGTCCCCGTCGTCCTCCCCGTCGTCGCCGCCACGCTCCGGGCGCTACCTCGTGGACGCGCGACTCATGACCCGCGTCGGGGGCGTGGACCGGCTGGCGTGACCGCCTGTCCGTTGCGCGACATCGTCGACGTGTAGCCCCCGCCGACGGCTGGCTCGATGAGGCCATAGTCGCCGTCCCGGCGGCGGTAGAGGATCGAGATCCGTTCGTTCTCCGCGTTGACGAAGACGAAGAAGCTGTGGCCCAGCTCCTCCATTCCGGCGACGGCGTCTTCCTCGAACATCGGCTCGATCGCGAACCGCTTCGTCTTGACGATCCTCGTCTCCCGGCTGCTGTCCGCGGTTCCATCGGCGATCCGCCGGAGGAGGTCCTTCTCGTCGACCGGACGAGCGTGAACACGGGGTTTCTTCTTGTGGTCGACCGCCCGTCGCTCCATCTTGTCGACGAGGTCGTCAAGCCCGGCCTGGTACGTTGGTCCGGCCGCGCGGCCCCGAAGCGTCGAGCCGTCGATGACGAGCGTGACCTCCACGATGTGCGAGTCGTCGCCGTTCCGATGCTGCTCCACGGAGAGCTCGACGAGCGCGTCGCTCCGATCGTCGAGGACGCGTTCGAGCCTCGCGAACTTGCGCTCGACGTACGTCCGGACCCGCGCGGGAACCTCGACGTTCTTGCCCTTGACGATCGTCCTCATGGAGGCACCTCCGTCCAGACGCATCGATCCGAGCGGTCCGCTGGCGCTGTCGTGGGCGCGGCCATCGCAGGCGGACGGGCGCCCGGCGCCCTTCGGCGAGTATAGACCCGAGGGGACCGTCCGCCTGCCGCCGAGCGAACGGGCGGGCTCCTGTGGGCCGAGCCGGGACGCGTCCGGAGGTCACCGTTCCCGGGCGATAGTCACCGTTCCCGCGCGACCGTCACCGCTGAGACGCCGATCGCCCCGGCCTCGCGAAGGGCCTCCGCACACGCGACGAGTGTCGCGCCCGTCGTGACGACATCGTCGACGAGGACCGTCCAGCGACCCGCGACGGATCGGCGGGCCGCCGCGTCCACGATCCGGAACGCACCGCGGACGTTCGCGGTGCGAGTCGCTCGATCGAGCTGGAACTGGGCCGTCGTCGCTCGCGCGCGTACGAGTACGTGGACATGGGGAAGCCGAAGGTCGCGAGCCGCGATGGAGGCGATGCGCTCTGCCTGGTCATACCCGCGGTCCCGCGCTCGATCGGGGTGCACGGGCACGTGGACGAGGAGCTCGCCACCAGCGCCCGCCTCGCGCCAACGATCCGCGACCACATGGCCGAGCGGTTCAGCCAGGCGGACTTCGCCGCGATACTTGAGCGCGAGAAGCGCACGACGGAAGACACCACTGAACGGACCGCACCACTCGAGCTGGAGGAGCGGCGACGGGATGTCCGACGGCATGCCGATCGGGACGCCTGCGGGCATGCCCGCCCGGACACGGAGCGCGGGCAGGCAGGCCTCGCACAGCGGCGCACCTTCCCGGTCGCATCCGACGCAGGCGGCCGGCAGGGCGAGATCGAGGAGCCGTCCGGCCGTGGATCCGATGCGCCGTCGAATGGCGTTCACTGCCATGGCCTGATCGTCGCATCCGGCCCTCACCGGCGACGTATCGCACGTTGGCCTGAACGATGACGTGCCGCGGGCCAAGCCGACCGGCACCACTCGAATGGTGACGCGCTGCGGCCGAGGCGGGCGCCCGCGTGCGGCGGACCTCGCGTCGGGCTGGATCTACGCTAACTCCCGCCGCGTGGCGCTTACGCGACTACCCGGTCACGATCGAGCTCGCACAGCGCCGCGATTCCCGCACGACAGGAGGAATCCAGCCAGCCGGCGAGAATCCGGCTGAATCGAGCGCCGGATCCGACCCGACCGCCGCATTCGAGTCGGATAACGCTCGGTAGGTGGTGATTAGCCAGAGTTCGATCGGTTGCCCCGGCCGCCGAACCGCCGGCCCGTGCCGAGCCGCCGGCCCGCGCCTCGCGGAGCAGCGGCAGCACGCCCACGAGCAGGGACGCCCCGAGGATCCAGAGGATCGGGAGCGCGACGAACGCGGAGACCGGGACCGTCCAGCGTCGCGAGGTGCGAGCACCCCACACGACGATGGCGGCGGCCACCGGCAGGCGGATCGCGAGCGGGACGAGGATCGCGGACGGTGTCAGGCCGAAGTCGGTCGCCCCGCCGGAGCCGCTGTTCGATCGGAGGACATCCAGCCACTGCCCCCAGAGACCCGGCGCCACGATGAAGCTGATGCCGGCGAGCGCGGCGGTGGCTCCCAACGCGATGGCGAGCTCCCGCCACTCCCGTCGCACGACGAACCAGAGGAGCCCGATACCCGGCGTGACCTTGGTGAGGAGGACGAGCGACCAGGTCCAGGGCCAGCGGAACCCGAGGACGATGGCGGCCGCGAGCAGCAGGTGGATGTTCCCCGAACCCACCTCGGACGCGACCGCCGGCACGAGGAGGAGCGCCACGGTCCACCCCCGCGCGAGCCAGACGAGCGTCGCGAACAGGAGGAACGTCCAGCCCGCGATGAACACGGGGAACGGAAGGTGTGTGAGCGGCGAGAACGCCTGGACCCAGACCGGTGAGTAGAGGAACGCGTCGGCGCGTCCGGCAGACGCGTTCCGATACGGGTCGGACGGATCCATCGCCCAGTACGCGTGCGCGTCATACGCGTCAGGCGGCCGGATGAGCGCGTAGACGAGGCCGGCGGCCAGCAGCGCTGCCGGCAGCGCACCGGATGTCTCGAGGCGTCCGAGCGCCGTGCGCAGGGACCCGAACCACAGCCGGGCGGAGGTGACCGCGGAGGACCAGGACCCGCGCGTCACGGACGATGCTCAGGCGGTCGCGAACGCGATGGTGTCGCCGACCGCGGTCCCGGATCCGGTCACCGTCCCGCTCGGAAGCTCGAGGACGCCGTGCGCACCGCGGACGTACCAGACGACGCCTGTCCACGGCCGGAGTCCGGAACGGACGGCGACCACCCGCCGCAGCCCGCCCCCGTCCGGTCCGCCGAGGAACACGGCGTCGATCGCGAACCCCATGAACATCATGTGGATGCCGTTGCTCTCGGGCAGCCAGAGGCCCCCACCAGCGGCCAGCGACGGCCGTCCCATGAGACCGCGGAACTTGCCGAGCAGGCCGTCCGCGACCTCCGCCCGCGCGGCGAGGATCGAAGTCCGGGTGACGTTCCGGACGATCAGCGCCGCCGGCGCCACGTCGACTCCCGGGCGACCGCGTCGTACGCGGCTGGCGCCGAATTCAGTGCCCGCTGCCGGGATTGGTGCTGAGATTGAGGACGATGAGGATGATCGCCGGGCCGAGGATGATGATGAAGAGCGACGGGAAGATGCAGCCGACGAGCGGGAACAGCATCTTGATCGGCGCTTTCGCCGCCATCTCTTCGGCTCGCTGGCGTCGCTCGATCCGCAGCTGCTCGGACTGGACCTGGAGGACCTTGCTGATCGAGACGCCGAGCTGCTCCGCCTGGATGATCGCCCCGATGAAGTTCGTCAGCGCCTGGACCTCCGTCCGCGGGACGATGTCCCGAAGGGCGTCGCGCCGGGCCTTCCCGATCCGGACCTCCGCGAGCGCTCGGCGGAACTCGTCGCTGAGCGGCCCATCCAGCTTCTCCACGACCTTGGCCAGGGCGGCGTCGAAGCCGAGACCGGCGCGTACGGAGATCGTCAGGAGGTCGAGGGAATCCGGGATCATGAGGAGGATCGCGTGGCGGCGCTTCTTCACCCGGCCGCCGAGCCAGAACTCCGGGGCGGTGTAGCCGAACATGAGCCCGACCACGGTCATCGCCAGCCCGAGGATCGGCGCGGCGCCGAGCAGGATGAGCCCGAGGAACGCGCCGATGCCAGCCCCGACGAGGGCCCCGATCGCCTTGACGCCCAGCCAGTCGGCGACGCGGAGGTCGCCGGGGTTGCCGGCCAGGGCGAGGCGCTTCTGGGTCGTCGCGGTGAACGAGGCGCTCGCCACGCGGGCGACCGTCCCCGAGAGGCGGGTGGCGAGCGGGCGGAGCGTCCGCTCGAGGAACGGCGCCTGCAGCTCGAGCTCCTCGAGGTTCTTCGCCGTCATCGACCCGAGCTGCGTGAGGCGGGCCTGGACCGGGTCCACCGGGGAGCTGCCGGCGAGTCCGAGGACGATGAGCAGGATCGCGCCCGCGGCGACGGCGGCGACGAGGATCGCGGGGATGGCCATGACGGTCAGACCTCGATGTCGACGATGCGGCGGATGATCATGAACCCGAAGAACATCATGATGCCGCCCACGGCGAGGATGACGATGCCCGCCGGCAACCCGATGATGGCGGGTGGGTTCTTGAACATCGGCTCCATGAACCCGGGCGCGGCGATGAAGAGGAATCCGGCGAGGCCGATCGGGAGGAAGCCCACGACATAGCCGGACAGCCGCTGCTGCGCGGTGAGGGTCCGGATCTCGCCCTTGATCCGGACCCGCTCGCGGATCGTGAACGCGATCGAGTCGAGGATCTCGGCGAGGTTGCCGCCGACGGTGTGCTGGATGGAGATCGCCGTCGCCATGAGCTCGAGGTCGTCCGAGCGGACCCGGCGGACCATGTTCTCTAGGGCGACGTCGAACGGGAGTCCCAGGTTCACCTCGCGGATGACCCGGCCGAACTCGGTCGAGATCGGCGGGCGGGATTCGCGGACGACGAGCTCGATCGCCTGGAGGAAGGACGACCCGGCCCGCAGCGCGTTCGCGATGAGGGTGATCGTATCCGGCAGCTGCTTGTTGAAGGCGCCGAGCCGGCCGCTCTTGCGACGACCGAGCCAGAAGCGCGGGATGAAGAAGCCGACGACCGCGCCGATGATGAGGAACAGCGGATTGCGCAGCGTCGGGGAGGCGATCGAGAGCACAAGGAGGAGGATCGGGACACCGACGGTCGTGCCGGCCCAGAACGCGAGGTACTCGCTCACCTTGAGCTTGAGGTCGGCTCGCGCGATCTCCCGGGCGAGGTTCGCCCCGAAATCCCGCTCCTCCATCGCCTTGTTGAGACTCGCGAGCGCCGCGCTCTGGGCGAGGAGGTCCGCCAGTCCGCCCTGGCCGGTCGCCTTGTCGACCTCCTCCTTGCCGGAGGCGTACCGCTCCAGGCGCGAGGTGATGCCGGACCCGCTCGCGGACATCGCGATCCCGATGGCGATGAGGGCGATCGCTCCGGCGGCTGCGGCGGCGACGAGGACGGACGTCGGCATCGTGATCCCCTAGATGTAGCCGAACATGCCGGGCGGGAGCTGGATGCCCATCACCTCGAACTTCTCGACGAACTTGGGCCGGATGCCCGTCGCCTTGAGCCGGCCCTGGATCTTGCCCTCCACGATCCCGGTCTGCTCGAAGACGAACACATCCTGCATGACGATGACGTCGCCCTCCATGCCCTGGACTTCCGTGATGTTGACGATCCGCCGAGTGCCGTCCTTGAGCCGAGTCTGGTGGACGATGAGGTCCACCGCGGAGGCGACCTGCTCGCGGATCGCCCGGAGCGGGAGATCGACACCGGCCATGAGGACCATCGTCTCGAGGCGCGAGAGCATGTCTCGGGGGCTGTTCGCGTGGCCGGTCGACATCGAGCCGTCATGCCCGGTGTTCATGGCCTGGAGCATGTCGAGCGCCTCGCCCGACCGGCACTCCCCGACGATGATCCGGTCGGGGCGCATCCGGAGGGCGTTGCGGACGAGCTCGCGGATCGGGATGGCACCGCGACCCTCGATGTTCGGCGGCCGCGACTCGAGGGTGACGACGTGCTCCTGGCGGAGCTGGAGCTCTGCGGCGTCCTCGATCGTCACGATCCGCTCGTCGTTCGGGATGAACGACGAGAGCACGTTGAGCGTCGTCGTCTTGCCCGAGCCGGTGCCGCCGGACACGAACAGGTTGAGTCGCGCCTCGACGCACGCCTTGAGGAAGCCGAACATCTCCGGCGTGGCGGTCCCGAAGCGGATGAGGTCGTCGACGGTGAACGGGCTCGCGGCGAACTTCCGGATCGTGATGACCGGCCCGACGAGCGAGAGCGGCGGGATGATCGCGTTCACGCGGGAGCCGTCCGTGAGCCGCGCGTCCACCATCGGGCTCGACTCGTCGACGCGACGGCCGATCGGGGCGATGATCCGATCGATGATCCGCATGACGTGGTCGTCGTTCTGGAACACGACGTTCGTCAGCTCGAGCTTGCCCGACCGCTCGATGTAGACCTGGCGCGGTCCGTTGACCATGACTTCCGTGATGCTCTCATCACGGAGGAGCGGTTCGAGGGGCCCGAGGCCGACGATCTCGTCCGTGATCTGCTCGAGCATCCGGACCCGCTCGGCGCGGGTGAGGGCCAGGCCCTCCTCGTCAATGACCCGGCCGAAGATCTCCTCGATCTGGCGCCTGACCTCGACCTGGTTGGAGAGGTCCAGCTTGGGGTCGAGATCCTGGATCACCCGGCTCTGGATACGGAACTTCACGTCCCGGAACGACTCCCGGACCGGCCCGCTCGCCATGAGGCGGGAGCTGGGACCGGCGGGCGTCTGGACCGGTGGTGGCGGTGCGCCGGGTCCGGCCGGCGCCGTAGGCGTACCCGGTGCCGCCGGAAGGGCTCCCGGTCGAGCGCTCTCGATCCGCTTCAGGAGGGACATCGCCTACACCTCTCGGGCCCGGAGGGGCCGCACTGCTATCGCCATGCGAACAACGACTTGTTCCTGATCGCCTTCCGGCCGTCGCTCACGGCGGCTCGTTCCCCGACCAGGGCGGTCGCGAGTCGAAGGACATCCTGGGAGACCTGGGCCTCCCTATTCGACAGATAGAACGGTACCCCCCGGTTCAAGGCGTACACGACGCTCCGTCCGTCACTGACGATGGAGTGATCCATCTTCCGGCCGATGGAGTGCTCGACGTCCGCCACCCGGATGCCGAGTGTCGAGTCCGCCCGGTTGAGGAGCAGCTGCACCTTGGGGGCTTGGTAACCGAGCTGATCGGCGACCTCGAGGAAGAGCCGCATGTTCTTGATGCTCGTGATTTCGAGCGTGAGCATCGCGAGGATCACATCCGCGGCATCGAGGATCGCGAGGGTCGTGTCGTTGAAGAACGCCGAGCAGTCCACGACCACGAGATCGTGCGTCGCCCGGAGCGCGTCGATGACCCGCTTCACGCCCGTCGGCGTGATGAGCTCGGCCGTCTCCGGCGTCGGCGGGGCCAGAAGGACGCGGATGCCGGACGAGTGGCTGATGACGAACGTCTCGACCGACTCGATCTCGCCGCCCGCCTGGATCTCCGGCACGAGCTCGGCGATCGAGGTGTTCTTCGGGTTGAGGTTGAGGAACACGCCCACGTCGCCGAACTGGAAGGAGCCGTCCATGAGGACGACCCGCTTGCCGAGGTCGTTGGCCACCGCGACCGCGAGGTTGACGGCGACCGTGGTCCGCCCCACGCCGCCCTTCGGGCTGAACACGGCGACCACGAGACCGGGCTCGCGATCGCTGCCGGCGGTGGTGGACGACGTCGCCGCAGGGATCGCGTAGCGGATCGCCTTCTCGCGCTCACGAGCGTGGACCTGGCGGATGGAGGCCGTGAGCTCGTCGCTGCTGAACGGCTTGACGAGGAACTCCCGGGCGCCGGCGAGCATCGAGCGGCGGAGGTAGTCCGCCTCACCCTGGACGGACATCATGACGACGGAGGCGGTCGGCACCTGTGTCGCAAGGAGCTCCGTGGCGGCGATGCCGTCCATGTCCGGCATGTTGATGTCCATGAGGACGACGTCAGGAGAGAGCCTCGATGCCTGCGCGAGCGCATCGGCACCGGAGGATGCCGCGCCGACGACCTCGATGTCGCTCTCGAACCCGAGGAGCTTCGTCAGGTGATCGCGCGTCTCCTGGATGTCGTCGACGATGAGGACTCGGATCTGGTCGGCCATGGTCTCGCGTGCGCTGGGGGTGGGATGATCGGCGGCAGCGGCCGGTGAGGGCCGCTGGACCGCCATGCCGGGACCGATCGCTGACCAGGCAGACGCCAGGTCAGTGAAGGATGACGCTCGGCGGGAGGACGCCGTACTTGTCGATGAGGGTCTGGAGGACGACGCCGTCCGTCTTGTCGAGCGGCGGGATGGTCGGGCTCCCGCTCGCGGTCAGGTAGTCCTTCGGTGAGCGGAGGACGAGCGAGATCGGATCGGTCGCCGGGTCGTCGTAGAGCTGCGCGTAGCGGATCGCCTCCGCCTGGTTCGCGGTGACGGCGACGACGACGATCTCCGACTGGCCGTTCAGTGTCGTGCTCGGCTGCTGCGGGACGGCGCTCGCTCCGGGCGAGGGCGCGGCCTGCTGCTGCGCCGGAGTCTGGGTGGGTGGCGGGAGGAGGGTCCCGATGACCTTGATGTTCTGGAGGATCATCTTGACCGTGGGCTGAGCCGCGCCGACGGTGACGACCTGGCCCGGGTTCTTCGTGTCCGCGATCGTGTTCTGGATCTTGATCGCGATGATCACGTCAACGTTGTCGCCCGTGTGGATCAGGGTGCCGACTCCGGTGAGCTGACTCACCTGGATCGCCATCGCCCGGAGGCCCTGCGGCAGGTTGTCGGTCACGTTGCTCGTCGTCCCGAGGTCGACGAAGTACCCGTAGGTGAGCTCCGTGCCCGCCTTCACGCTGCGACGGATCGTCTTGCTGACCGCGAGGCCCGGGTCCGGGATGGAGTCCGAGGTGGCCGCGGCGAGCGCGACCGCGCGGAGTTCCACCATGTCCGCGCTGATGACCGTCCCGGCCGGGATGTCCACCTTCGCGAAGACGACCTGGGCCGTCGTGGGGGCGGTGGGGGCAGGTGTGCCACCACTGCCGGTTGTGCCATTGTTGAGCAGCAGGACGACGCCCACGAAGGCGACGACGGCGAGCAGTGCGCCGATGAGCAGAACGAGCCGGTTGGACCGCTTCAAGTTGAGTTCTCCCCAGCCGTGTGACAGGTGGCAACACTGTAGCATCGCCCAAAGGCGGCGCGACTATACCAAAGGGCTAGGACCATTAGGAAGAATTGGCGAGAAACAGAGGCCCTGGGAACAGAACGACCCCGTCGGGATGACGGGGTCGTTCATGGGTTTCGGTGCGCGGCTGAGCCGCTCACTGAATGGCTCTAGATGGACTTGCCGACGTTGCTGAGGATCGTCTTGACCTGGCCGCCGAGGAAG